>Ga0137403_10000637_pt1 | contig 45469 bp, 36 predicted proteins | sample CZOMad2_1_16fung_FD_122057 | JGI IMG/M metagenome (GOLD analysis project Ga0137403, IMG submission 122057) | Vadose zone soil fungal communities from Angelo Coast Range Reserve, California, USA - CZOMad2_1_16fungal (Hybrid Assembly) | ecosystem: Environmental > Terrestrial > Soil > Vadose zone... | reverse complement strand
GCTCCAGCACAAACGCATAGCGGTCCATCACCGCGTCGTGATCACCCCCGAGCGAGCGGCAGACGCGGAGCATCGAGTCCGTGAAGGCGGCGACAAACCCCGACCAGGCGTTGTCGCGCTCCCCGGTGTCGGCGGCGGCCAGAAGCCGGGCCAGCGCCGGTGGGAGAGTATCAGGCAAATAGTTGGGCTGGTTGCGAGAAGGAATCGTCTACATGATGCAGCGGTGCCCGAAAATGGCAAGTCACGGATGCGCGTCGACCTTCTGCCGCTGTTCCTGATCCTGATGGGGTGCGCCACCCACCAGACGCCGGCGGCCCCCGCGGAGCCCTCCCACGCGAACCCGCCCGCCGTAGGGGAGGTGCCGGACAGACGCCTGCTCGACATCATCCGGCATGGCGACCTGGTGGTCCTCGGCACCCCGATCGAGCGGGCCTCGGAGGCCGGCATCTTCACCGCGAATCTTCAGGTGGGAAGCAGGGAGGTGTGGTACAGCGTGAAGATCGTGGTGGATTCGGTGGCGAAGGGGAATCCGCGGCGCGCGCGGCGAGTCGATTTCGGCAGCCTGCCCGGCTGGCTCGCTCCCCCGCCGCCGTTCCCGACTCTGGCCGAGAACGAGATCGTGGTCCAGTATCCCGAGGTGGAGTCGCCCAACACCCACTGGGGTCTCGCGCCAGTGCTCACCCTCGGCGAGCGGGCGGTGTTCATCTTCAAGAAATGCTGGAACTGCGTGGCGCTGACGGGCATGCCCGCCCCTCGCGGGCCGTATTATCAGGCCCACCCCTGGGTGGCGATGACCCGCGGCAGCAAGCTCCCGCCGGCAGAGTGGACGAGGGTCGTACGGCTGACGGACCAGCTGCGCTCCGGGCGAGCCGCTCGCTGAGCGGCCTCAGTTGAGCCCGACCGTCCCCTTCGCCGACGCAATCAGCTTCTCGGGGTCGTAGCCTACGCCGTCCTTGAACACCAACTCCACGTTCTCGATGTCGCGAATGTTGCTCGAGGGATCTCCCCGGACCACGATCAGGTCCGCCTGCTTCCCTACCGCCACCGTTCCGACCTGCTTGTCGCGGCCGAGATACCGGGCGCCGTTGAGCGTGGCGATCCGGATCGCGTCGAGCGGTGCGAAGCCGGCTTCGACCAGCAGCTCGAGCTCGCGCTGGTTCGAGAAGCCGGCGACCACCCCGCCGTAGCCGGTCGGGTCGGTCCCGGCCAGCAACAGTCCCCCGGCCGCCGCGAAGGCCCGCTCGAACGCCATCTCCTTCTTGAAGAGCACAGTCCAGGTCGTGTCCCCCTGATCGGCGATGCGCGCCCGCCGCCGCAGGTATGCGATTCTCGCGTCGGCCGTCATGAGGTCAAGCACGCGATCCGGCAGCGGCGGGCGGTGCGGCCCGAAGGTCTCGAACACCGGCAGGGTGGACGTGACCGCGACCTTGTGCCCCACCAGGTCCTGGATCAGGCTCTGCATCGGCCGGCCCGCGATATCGAGCGCCAGGAGAGAAGGCTCGACCGCATCGTCCGGGCACTGATCCGGCTTCTTCCCCGCCACGAAGTCGCTCGCCACCAGCAGGCCATGCTCGAGGTTGTCGATGCCGAGCGACGCGGCCTCGTGGAACGTGACCGAGCAGAGATGTGCGGTGACTTTGAGCCCACGAGCGTGCGCCGCCTTGATGGCCGCAGACAGCTCGTCCCGCGTGATGTTGGTGTAGGCCTTGAACGAGGTCGCGCCCAGGCCGGCCCAGTACTCGACCGTCCGCCGGGCGTCATCCGGCCCGGTCAACACGTGCATCTGATAGAAAACCGGGAAGCCGGGTCCCTGGAGGTACGGCCCGGTGACGTCCATCTTGGGACCGGGAAGCCGGCCGGAATCAATAGCGGCCTTGAGCTCGAGGTCGGTGTACGGCTCGAGACTTCCTCCGGTGCGCACCGTGGTAGCGCCGCCGGCGAGATAGAGCCGGGGAAAGCTGAATCCCTGCTCGTTCGCCAGGTACCCGCTGGACCAGAGCACGCCGGGATAGAACATGTGCTCGTGCACCATGACGAAGCCGGGAAGCACGGTGCGCCCGGCCAGGTCGACCACCTGAGCCCCCGCGGGAATGGTGGTGTGAGCCGAGTCGCCGAGAGCCCGAACCGCGCCGCGCTCTATCACCACGACCTGATCCGCCCGCGGCTCGGCGCCGGTACCATCGATCACGCGAGCGTGGAGCAGCGCCACCGTGGGGGCGTCCACCTTCACGAAAGCGCGGACCTCCGGCGAGAGCGCGGCGGTCTGCGCCGACGCACCCGCGGCGAGAACGCATCCAGCGGCGACCACCGGCACGAGCCACCATCGATTGGTCATAGTGGGCCTCAGAGTATCGCCTCAGGGCGAGTCTGTCAAAGAGATGCATTGAACCCCCATCTCGCTGCCGGTATCTTCCCGCAGCACCACGGCATCCATCCCCGAGTCGACCATGACCGAGACCATAGCTGCCGCCCCTCCTCTGACCCTGCTGAGCGAGGAAGAGGAGCTCTTCCGGAGCACCGTCCGCGAGTTCGCGGAAACGGAGATCGGCCCCCACGTCAGTGCGATGGACGAGGCGGCGCAGTTTCGCCCCGAGCTCGTCTCCCGGCTCTTCGAGCTCGGCCTCATGGGGATCGGCGTGCCGGAGAGGTTTGGTGGCGCCGGCGGTACCATCTTCATGGCGACCCTCGCCATCGAGGAGCTGGCCCGGGTGGATGCGTCCGCCGCGATCTACGTCGACGTCCACAATACGCTGGTCAGCAACGCCCTCGACCGCTGGGGGACCGAAGAGCAGAAGGCGCGCTACTTTTCTCGCCTCAACCTCGAGCTGCTTGGCGCCTTTGCCCTGTCCGAGCCGGCCAGCGGCAGCGATGCGTTCGCGCTGGAGACCAGGGCGTCGCGGATCGACGGCGGCTGGTCGCTCACCGGCCGCAAGTTCTGGATCACCAACGGCGCGGAGGCGGGGCTCTTTGTCATTTTTGCCAACACCGATTTCGCCAAGGGCTACAAGGGCATCACCGGCTTCCTGGTCGAGCGGGGCTTCCCCGGCTTCGCCATCGGCAAGAAGGAGAACAAGCTCGGCATCCGGGCCTCGAGCACGGTCGAGCTCATTCTGGAGGACTGCCGGGTCGCCGACGCCAATGTTCTCGGTCCTGTGGGGCAGGGTTACAAGATCGCGATCGAGACCCTGAACGAGGGTCGCATCGGAATCGGGGCGCAGATGATCGGCGTCGCCACCGGGGCGCTCGAGGCCGCCACCGCCTACGTCAAGGAGCGGAAGCAGTTCGGGAAGTCGATCGCCGAATTTCAGGGGGTGCAGTTCCAGCTCGCGCAGATGGCAACCGAGCTCGAGGCGGCCCGGCTCATGGTCTACAACGCGGCCCGACTGAAGGACTGCGGCCGGCCGTTTGCCCGCGAGGCTGCCATGGCGAAGCTGTTCAGCTCCCAGGTAGCCGACCGGACGACGTCCCGCTGCCTCGAGTTGTTCGGTGGCTACGGGTACTCGAAGGAATACCCCGCAGAGAAGTTCTATCGCGACGCCAAGATCGGCACGATCTATGAGGGGACTACGAACATGCAGTTGCAGACCATCGCGAAGATGATGCTGAGGTAGCCTGTGGTCTTTGGCTATTGGCTTTTGGCTATTGGGTATACGCGGATACAGCGGAGCCTGGGGCGACTCGGGCTCCTGTTGCTCGCGGTCCACACTGTCCCCGCCGCCGCGCAGGCGCCGGGACAGGATTGGCTCGATCAGAAGATGGGTTCGTGGTACCGGACCGCGTCCCGGGCCGCCCGGGGCCATTGGGGCGTGGCGGTCGCCGATGAGGACGGCCAGGTCCTCTGGAGCCTCAACCCCGACGACCCGCTGGTCCCCGCGTCCACCGTAAAGGTCTTCACCACCGGCTTCGCTCGCTCGGTGCTCGGAGGCACCGCCCGCCGGCCGACGCGGGTGGTCGGCGCCGGCGCCCTGGATTCCGCGACGGGCGAATGGGTCGGAAGCTGGGGACTCGAGCTCAACGGGGATCCGTCGTTCGAGCGGGGGCCGGGGGCGGGGCCGACGCTGTATGACCTTGCTCTCCAGCTCGCCAACGCGGGAATCCGCAAGCTGACCGGCCCGCTCAACGTGCAGACGACCGACGGAGCGGCCGACGCCGTGTATCCCACGGTCTGGTCACGCCATCACTTCGGCCGCCTGTTTGCCCCACTGATCGGCCCCATCACGCTGAACGAGAACCTGGTCTGGATCGTGGTGCAGCCGGGCGCCCGGCCGGGCGCCCGGCCTCGTCTGAGCGAGGAGTCACCTGAGGGCATCAGCGAGCTGATCACGGTGAAGGCGACCACCCGCTCCGGCCGGCGCTCCAGTCTTGCCCTCCGGGCGCGGGCCGACGGCGGCTGGGTCGTCACCGGCGCCATCGGCGTGCGGGCCCGGGCCCGCCGGTTGGCGGCGGTGGCTCCGGACCCCAAGGTGGTGTTGGGCGCGGCGTGGACTCACGCGCTTCGGAAGACCGGGATCAGCTGGAATCCGTCGTCGTTCGTCGGGGCCCCGCCCAGCGCCGCGCCGAGGGTGCTCGCGGAAGTCTCCTCGCCCACGCTCGACTCGCTGGCAAGCGAGATCAACCGCCGAAGCCTCAACTATGGAGCGGAGCTCCTGCTCCAATGGGCCGGCGGCCGCGAGACCCCGGCCTCGCGGCTCATGCAGCATGTCGAGCAGGTAACCGGCACCGCCAGCGGTCTCACGCTGGTGGACGGAAGCGGTCTCTCGTACGACGACCGCGTCACCGCCCGCACGTTCATCACCTACCTGGCGAAGTTCCCGGCCACTCCGGAAGGCCGCAACTTCCCCCAGTTGCTCCCCGCCAACGGGACCGGCACGCTGTACCGGCTCGCATCGGGACTCCCCAGCGAGGGCGTGGTCCGGGCCAAGACCGGCACGCTGGCCCAGGTCGCGAACGTGGTCGGCTATCTCGGACGGGAGGACGGCGTTCTCCTGGTCGCCCTGCTCTACAATGGGCCGCGGCCGTGGGCCGCGCGCAAGGCGGAATGGACCCTTTTCCGTCAGCTGGGCGCGCACGGCATCGCCATCCCGAGCGACACGTTGCCCGAATCGCTGGTGCCTCACCTGGGCGGCGAGGCCGAGAGCGACTTCATTCCGGCGTGGAAAACGGACTCGGCCGACCCGACGATCGAGACCGACTCAGCTACGGTCCTGCCGGTGGATTCCCTGCCCCCCAACTAAGCAACTGAAAACCGCAGAGTCGCAGAGGGCGCAGAGGGAATTTGAATGTTGCATTCCCTCTGTGCTCTGTGCCTCTGCGGTTCGCCGTTTGTTGTTGACGTTCAGAACTGCACGTGCGCCAACATCGGACCGCTGGGCTCGGCCGAACGGCTGACGGCCGGCTCGACCGTGAGCGCGGCGCCCATGACCGGGCCCGGTGTCTTGGGCATCTCGAGCGTGGCGAACGCCGGCCGGTTGCCGTCGCACCGGAGCTCGACCGAGCGCACCATGCCGGTCTGGGTGATGAACCAGAACTGATAGACCGACCCGGAGGGGGCTGCCGGGAGCCCGTGCATCACCACGTTCCAGCGATGAGTGATGGGGTCGTCGAAGATGAGGAGCCCGCCCTTGCGGTTGCCCATGGCGATGTCCTGCTGCACGACGCGCTGGGCTTCGCGGGTGATCGAGAGCGTGTCGCGCAGCGCGGACAGCTCGCGCTCCCGCTCAGCCAGCGTGGTCTGGAGCGCCGCTCCGGTCGCGTGCTCCCGCACCCCGAAGCCAACCGCGAGCGCCACGCTGGCGGCGGCTGCCAGTCCCGGGAGTGCCCGGCGCCACCGAGTGGCCCGCCGGAGCACGCCGTCGGCCAGCTCGTGGGTGAGCCCGGGCCGCGGCGCCGCCGCCACCGCGGCCATCGGCAGGGAGCCCAGGTCGCGCTCGAGCCGGCTGACTTCGCGGGTGCACTCCTCGCACCGCGCCAGGTGGTCGGCGAAGAGCCGCTCTTCGCTCGGCTCCAGCGTCCGCGCCACGTAGGCCGCGCGGTTCTCGACGTACCAGTCGTGCGGAGTCATCGCACCCAGTCCTCGATCGGCGCCAGGGCCACCCGGAGCTTGTCGAACGCGAGCCGGAGCCGGGTCTTCACCGTGCCCATCGGGATCCCCAGCTCCCGGGCGATCTCCGAATGGGTTCGTCCCCCGAAGTACGCGAGCCATACCACACTGCGCTGCTCTTCCGGAAGCTCCTGCAGCGCCGCGTGCACCGACTCGTGCACGTGCCAGCCGGGATGGGCGGATTCGTCCGGCTCGCGGAACGGCGTCGTTGCCGGACCGATGGCGCCCAGGGCCTCGGCGCGGGCCGTCTTGCGTCGCCAGCGACCCCGCCGCCGGATCCGGTCGATGGCGCGATTCCGGGCGACCCGGAGCAGCCAGGGCATGAGTGCTTCGTGCTCGTCGCCGAGTGCTGCCACTCGATCCCAGGCAATGCGGAACGTCTCCAGCACCACTTCCTCCGCCTCGTCCTGATCCCGCAGCATGCCCTGCACCAGACCGAGCAGCCAGGGTGTCGCGGTCTCGATGAGCTCGACCAGGGCGCGCTCGTCGCGCGCCACCAGCCGCTCGCGGAGCGACGCCTGGCTGGCGAGGGCGAACGGCGCTGCGGACCCCCGCTCGGGAGCGGGCTCCTTCGGCGGATGCGGCGGCGGTGGCGTCAGGACCCGTCCTGGTTCGGGCTATCCGGGTGGTCTATCAACGCCGCCCAACGGGCTGCGGTTCTGCCGGCTGCGCTCAGCGAGCCTTGCGGCTGCTCGCGATGATCAGAACGACGCCGACCACGATGGCGACGCCGGCAAGGACGGTGGGGATGGGGACCGGGGTGGAGAAGGAGAATCCGCGGACCGACAGCGCAACCACGCCGGCGAAAACCAGGAGTGCCCCCAGAACGGTGCCGGGTCTCATGGTGGCAAAGTAAGCCGGGCGGGCACGTCTCCCAAGCAAAGTGGCCCGTCGGGAACCGTCCCGACGGGCCACTTCCTGATTGCTTTGACTACCCGGCGAGGTCAGTGGGTTGCGGCCAGCGGGCGTCAGCCGTCGCCAAGCCGTGCCCGTTTGCATCCGTGCCCCAAGAGCCGCCATCCCCGCAATGATCTTCGTCACGCCGACGCGGCCCGGTCTTCTGCGCGTTCAGGACGGGCAAGACGGCGGCGTGACCAGGTCGTGCACCAGGTTCGCGACGTTCGGCGTTCCTAACCCAGTCGCGGCATCCCAGCCAGTGGCCGCGGAGAAGCCGACCGGCGTATTCACCAGCTGATTGTTGCCGATCGTGATGTCGTGGAAGTCCTGGGCGTAGTTGCTGGAGCAGGCGATCTGGTACAGCGTCGGGTTGATGAAGCCGAGCGATCCGCCTTTCAGCTGATTGGCCAGCGCGACGATCGCCGCCCATTGGGGCGCGCCGACGCTGGTCCCACCGACGATGAAGAAGCCGCCGAGGGCGTTATCCAACACCAGGACTCCGCCGTTGATCGCAGCGTTGTACCCGACGTCCGGCACGCCTCGGCCCGTCAACTTCAACCCGCTCTGATACGCCGGTGGCGGGAAGAGCCGACTGAGCGCGCCACCGGTCGCGGCCTCGAACCCGGGCTGAGGCTCGTTCCAGACTTCCTCGGCTCCGTACGCCACCGGCGTGTTGCCGCTCAGTTGCACCAGGCCATTGGGGTATGGATGCCCCTGGGTCCCCCCCACACCCGTCACCAGGGGATCCGAGGCAGGAAATTGCGGATTGGCAGTCGCGAAGCCGTTGGTGGCGCCGAAGTCACCGGCCCCGGCGATAACCGTGATGCCCGCCTGCTGCGCAGCCTCATAGTTCTTGTGCGCTTGATCGATCTGGCCGTTGTTGCCGTGAAGCAGGATCTCCGGAATGCCAAAGCTTTGAGACATGATCGCACCGGGAAACTGCGAAAGCACCTTCCGTTCAGCATTGTTGATCGCGTTTCCCGAGCTGGTGGCCGCGACCACCAGGACTATCCTCGCCCCTGGCGCCATCGCGTGGGCGTACTCCACATCCAGGCTGGTCTCGACGCTCCAGCCGACGACGTCGTGTTTGGTGTCCTGCGGGTTGAACGGCGGGCAGCCTTCGGCACAAATGACTTGGAAGGACGGCGGGTCTGGAATGCCGAAGGCGGCATCGAACTGGGCCAGGTCAGTCGCGATCGTCGGGCTTCCGAAGGCATCGACGATCACGATGGTCTGCCCGGTTCCGTCCAGGTCCCGCGGGAAGTTGTACGCCGTCCGAAGGAACGTGGGCGTGTAGCAGATCAGCGGTCCAATCGAGCTGTTGCAAAATGGGATGGCACCCGGAGTCAACTTTGCCGGGGTCACCTGCACGTGCGGCGGTTTCGCGATGTAGTCGAAGTCGTCCGAAAGCGCCGCCTTTGACTCCGAGATGCTCCCCGGAGCGGTAGAGTCCTGCCCGCACCCGGAGCCGAGCACGGTTAGAACTGAAACAGCAGCCAACGCATGCGCCAGCCTCATACGTCCTCCTCACAGCCGCTGGTGGAACGATCGGTTCACGCGAGTTTGTAGGAGACCACCACTCGGATCGGCGGCACGGATCAGCATCCTTCCGCCGGCCCCCGGTTCCGCCGATGTAGCTTTGTCCCGAAACAGTGAGTGGAGGCACCAACGTACGAGGGCCGTGCTATCCGTCAAGCGTGCAGCCGGTGGCACCGCATGGACCGTCACGCCGGCGCAACAACTGGACGGCCCCCGTGCGTCCGCTCTACACTTCTCACCGTCAGCCACCACACCCAACCCGGGATCCTGCATGGCGACCGTAGCTGCTCCTCGCGCCGAAGGCGAGGCCCCCGCGTACAAGCCCCACGTCAGCGCTGCTCAGCACCCTGCCGAGCTCACGGTCCGCGCTCTGGTCCTCGGTGCGCTCCTCGGGATCGTCTTCGCCGCCTCGAGCGTCTACCTCGCGCTCAAGATCGGGCTTACCGTGTCGGCCTCGATCCCGATCGCCGTGCTCGCCGTGGCGTTCTTCCGCACCCTCGGCCGATCGACCATCCTCGAGAACAACATTGTGCAGACCACCGGCTCCTCGGGCGAGTCGATCGCGGCCGGAGTCGTGTTCACCATCCCCGCCATTCTCCTGATGGGCTATGACCTGAGCATCGCCAAGGTCGGCGTCATCGCCCTGGTCGGCGGGGTGCTGGGCGCGCTGCTCATGATCCCGCTTCGCCGGGCGCTCATCGTGAAGGAGCACGGCAACCTGGTCTATCCGGAGGGGACGGCATGCGCGAAGGTGTTGGTCGCCGGTGAAGTGGGAGGGCTCCAGGCGCGGCTCCTGTTCCAGGCCTTCGGGCTCGCGTTCGTCTACAAGTTCCTGATGGCGGGGCTCAAGCTGTGGAAGGACGTCGCGGCCAAGGCGTTTCCCGGCTACCAGGGCGCCACCATCGCCGCCGAGGTCTCGCCCGAGCTCCTGGGCGTGGGCTACATCATCGGGCCCCGGATCTCGGGGTTTCTGTTCGCCGGCGGCACGCTGGCCTACCTGGTGCTGGTGCCCGCCATCAAACTGTTCGGCTCTGGCCTTGCCGAGCCGATTTTTCCCGCGACCACGCTGATCAAGACGATGAGCGCGAGCGAGGTGCGGGCCAACTATGTCTTCTACATCGGCGCCGGAGCCGTGGCGTCCGCCGGGATCATCGCGCTGATCCGCGCCCTGCCCACGATCGTGAGCGCCTTTCGATCCGGGTTCGCCGACCTCCGCGGCTCGCTGGGTGACGCGGTGCCCCGGCTCCGCACCGAGCAGGACCTTCCGATCTGGCTCACCGTGGGCGGCTCACTGGTCCTCGCACTGCTCTTGTCCGTGCTCCCGCAGGTGGGTGTCAATCTGCTGGGCGCCGCGCTCATCGTGGTCTTCGGGTTTTTCTTCGTCACCGTGTCATCGCGGATCACCGGCGAGATCGGGGTGAGCGCCAACCCCATCTCGGGCATGACCATTGCTGCCCTGATCGGCACCACGGTGATCTTTCTCGTCATCGGCTGGACCGGGGTAGACCACAGGGTGGGCGCGATCTCGATCGCGGCGGTGATCGCCGTTGCGGCCGCGAACGCCGGCGCTACCAGCCAGGACCTGAAGACCGGGTTCCTGGTTGGTGCTACCCCGCGCAGCCAGCAGCTCGCCGTGCTGGTCGGCACCGTCACGTCCGCGCTCGCCATCGGCTTCACCCTCACACTGCTCAACTCGAGCTACACCAACATCGTCGCCGACCAGCATCCAGGCGTCCGCCTGGAAGCCTCGCGCGACGCGTCGGATCGGGCGGTCACCACGCTGGGCGAGACCATGGAGCACGGGGGCAAATCCTGGGACGTGATCCGGGTCAACATTCCGACCCAGGGAGTCGTGCCCGGCAAGTATCTCCTCGACCCGGCCACCCGGGAGATCGGTTATCTGGTCGATCCCGGCATCGGAGGCCGCATCCACGAGGTCAACGGCCGCCCCGTCACCAAACTCGACTCGCCCAAGGCCACCATCATGGCGCTGGTCACCGACGGGATCCTGACCCAGAAGCTGCCCTGGGGGCTGGTCCTGCTGGGCGTGTTCATCACCGCCGCGATCGAGCTCATGGGACTCCAGTCGCTGCCGGTCGCGGTCGGCGTCTATCTCCCCATCTCGACCTCGTCGGCCATGTTCATTGGCGGGGCGGTACGCTGGGTGGTGGAGCGGCGCCTGGCCGCCCGCGGCCAGGACGCCGGCGCCGAATCGGGCCCCGGCGTGCTGTTCTCCAGCGGGCTCATCGCGGGCGGCGCGATCGCGGGCATCGCCGTGGCCGCGCTGGCCGCTGTCTTCGCCAAGCGGGCAGAGCTGGCCCAGGTGCCGGCAGCCGATTATCTGGCGAACCTCGCCGGCCTTCAAGCGGCGGTCGGGCCGATCGCTGACAGCGATCTGTTTGCCATCCTCATCTTCTTCGGCCTGGGCGCGGTGCTCTACCGGGTCGCCAATCGCTGAGCCATGCGGGCGCCGCGCCGGGTCGTAACCCTGCTCCCGGCCGCAACCGAGATCGTCGCCGCGCTGGGCGGGGGCGCCGATCTGGTCGGGGTCTCCCACGAGTGCGACTACCCCGAGTGGGTGCAGCGCCTGCCGCGGCTCACCACGACCCCGATCGAGCCGATGGCGTCCGCCGCCCGGATCGACGCGGAGGTCCGTCGGCTCCGCGGAGAGGGCCGGCCGGTTATCGCGGTGGACGGCGCGGCGCTGCGACGGCTCGGCCCCGATCTGATCGTCACCCAGGGACTCTGCGAAGTGTGCGCGGTGGCCGACGGCGAGGTTCATCGCCTGGCAAGTCTGCTCGATCCGGCGCCGGAGACGATCTCGTTGTCGGCCACCACCCTCGCGGGTATCTGGGGCGACATCGCAGCGATCGGCCGGGCCCTCGATCTCGCCGCTGAGGCAGACGAATTGGTGGCGGGCCTCCAGACCCGGCTTGCGGCACTTGCATGCGCCCGCCCGGCGGCGGCCCCGCCGCGAGTGATCTGCATCGAGTGGTTGGACCCGCTGTATCTCGCCGGGCACTGGGTGCCCGAGTTGGTAGCGGCGGCCGGCGGTCGGGACGTGGGGGCGGAGCCGGGCACACATTCGGCGCTGGGTCGCTGGAGCGACCTGGCTCGGCTCGAGCCCGATGTGATACTGGTGATGCTCTGCGGCTTCGGGGTCGAGCGCGCCACCCGTGATCTCGACGCCCTGGTCGAGCCGGCCGGGCGCAGCCTGCTCGAAGCCGTCCCGGTGTGGGTGCTGGACGGAAACGCCTACACGTCGCGTCCCGGCCCCCGCGTAGTAGACGGGGCCGAGCGCATCCGGGCCGCCCTCGAAAACCGCGAGCTTGCGGGTCTTCGCTGCTGGCGGCCGGCGCCGGTCGCATGATCTCCGAAACCGTCGAGCTGGTGACGCTGCTGTTCATCGCCGTGATCGGGCTCAACGCGGTGGCGCGGCGGCTCTTCGTGCCCTACCCGATCCTGCTCGTCATCGGCGGGCTGCTGCTCGCGCTGGTACCCGGCCTGCCTTCGGTGCGGCTCGACCCCGACATCGTCTTCTTTCTCTTCCTGCCGCCCATTCTGTGGGCGGCGGCATACTTCACCTCGTTCCGTGACTTCAGCGCGAACCTGCGGCCGATCGCGCTGCTCGCGGTCGGCCTGGTCCTCGCCACGACCGCGGTGGTCGCCGCCATCGCTCATGCCGTCGTGCCGGGCCTGGGTTGGGCCGGCGCGGCGGCGCTGGGCGCCATCGTCTCGCCGCCGGACGCGGTCGCCGCCGTCGCCATCCTGCGGCGGCTCCGGATCCCGCGAAGGGTGCTGGTGATCCTGGAGGGCGAGAGCCTGGTCAACGACGCCATGGCCCTGGTCCTCTATCGCACCGCGGTCGGTGCCATGGTGACCGGCTCGTTCAGCCTGGATGCGGCCGCCAGGGACTTCGTGCTCGCGGCGGTCGGCGGCGTGGCGATCGGTCTGGCGGTAACCGGGCTGGCCGGGCTCGCGCTTCGCTGGGCCCGGGACAGCCTGACCGAGATCGCGATCACGCTGATCGCGCCGTACGTCGCCTGGTCCCTGGCTGAGCGAGCCCATACGTCGGGGGTACTCGCCTGCGTAGCCGGCGGGCTCCTGTTGCGGCGCGTGCTGAGCTCGGCAGTGCCGCCCGCGACCCGTCTGCAGGGCCGGGCCGTGTGGGACCTCCTCATCTTTGCCTTGAACGGAGTCATCTTCATTCTGATCGGCCTGCAGCTCCGGACGTTGGCCCAGTCGGTGCGCCCGGGCGAGCTGGGCGCGCTGGTTTGGCAGGGGCTGCTGGTCAGCCTTGCCGCGATCGTGACCCGACTGATCTGGGTACCGATCGGCACCTGGCTGCCGCGCCTGAGCGCCAGCATCCGCGCCCGCGATCCGCTGCCGCCCTGGCAAGCGATCGCGGTGGTGTCGTGGGCCGCGATGCGCGGCATCGTGACGCTCGCCGCCGCGCTCGCGCTGCCCCTCGTCACCGCCGACGGGCGCCCGTTGCCGCTTCGCGAGCAGATCATCCTGCTCGCGTTCGTCGTGATCCTGGTGACGCTGGTGCTCCAGGGCCTGTCGCTCGGCCCGATGGTCCGACTGCTCCGCATTCCCGACGATCTCGCCCAGGAGCGCGAGGAGATCCAGGCCCGCGAGCGGGGCGTGCACGCCGCGCTGGAGCGCTTGGCGCACATCGAGCAGAAGGCCGGCGTTGCCGATGAGCAGTTGGCCGACCTCCGGCGACACTACGAGGAGCGCGCGCGAATCATCGCCGAGCGCCAGGCCGGCGTGGCGCCCAGCTCCTCGCTGGCGGAGGCCGCGTTCAAGCGGGCGCGGCGGGAGACCCTGGACGTCGAGCGCAGGACTCTCATCCGGCTCCGCGACGACGGCGAGATCAGCGACGAAGTCCTGCTCGAGCTCGAACGCGAGCTCGACGTCGAGGCGACCACGCAGGGGCTGGCGAATCTGAGGGACGAGTAGGGAACCACACCCCGGACGAGCGCGTTGGCGGGAGGACGATATGGCGACTCGGGACGACAACCGCGATCTGGGCTTCGGCTCGGTCGTTTCGCAGGAGAGCCGGCGGCGGCTGGTCAACCGCGACGGAAGCTTCAACGTCGTGCGCGACGGGCTTCCGCGCTGGTCGTCGCTGAGTCTTTACCACGCCCTCATCGGGCTGTCCTGGCCCCGGTTCCTCGCTCTGGCCGCGGGCTGCTACGTGCTGATCAACGGGCTGTTCGCGGGGCTCTACCTGGCCTGCGGCTCGGGGTCGCTGCAGAGCATGGAGCCGTTCCCCATCGCGGATCCTTTTCTCCGCGCGTTTTTCTTCAGCGTCGAGACCTTCGGCACCATCGGGTACGGCAACATCGCGCCGGTGGGACTGGGGGCGCACGTGGTCGTGACGGTGGAGTCATTCGCCGGGCTCGCTAGCCTGGCCCTCGCAACCGGACTCATGTTCGCCCGGTTTGCCCGACCGACCGCCCGCCTGCTGTTCAGCCGGTCGGCCATTGTCGCGCCGTACCAGAGCACCTCCGCCTTCGAGTTCCGGGTGGTGAATCTGCGGCGGAGCCAGTTGCTCGAGGTCGAGTGCAAGGTCATCCTGAGCCGGATCGAGCCGCGTGACGGAAAGCCGTTCCGTAACTACTACACCCTTGCCCTCGAGCGCACGAAGGTGTCGTTCTTCCCGGCGGCCTGGACCATCGTCCACCCCATCGACGGCGACAGTCCGCTTCGCGGCGCCACCCGCGACTCGCTGCTGGCCGAAGACGCGGAGTTCATCGTGCTGCTGACCGGCTACGATGAGGCATTCGCCGCCACCGTGCATACCCGGACCTCCTACAAGCCGCACGAGATCGTGTGGGGCGCCCGCTTTGCCGACCTGTTCAACCATGGCGACCCTCGTGGCGTCCTCAGCATTGACGTCGCGCGGCTCCACCAGGTCGTGCCGGCCCCGCTGCCCGAGCCGGCGGAAGCCGGCGAGGCGAGCCGGTAAGCTCCGGTCTATCTTCCTGGGCCATGAATGAAGCATCCCGTCGTTTCCTGGAGTCCCTGCTCGACGCACCGGGCCCGAGCGGATTCGAGACCGGTCCCGCCAGGGTGTGGCGGGCCGAAGCCGACGGCTTCGCCGACCGGGTCGCAGCCGATGTAGGCGGAAACTCGCTCGCGACGGTGAACCCGGACGGCAGTCCGCGCATCATGTTCGCCGGTCACATCGACGAGATCGGGCTCATGGTGGTCCACATCGACGACGACGGGTACGTCCACTTCGACCCCATCGGCGGCTGGGATCACCAAGTGTTCGTGGGACAGCGGGTGGTGCTGCTCGGCCGGGACGGCCCGGTCGCGGGCGTCATCGGCAAGCCGGCCATTCACGTCCAGGAAAAAGAGGACCGGGAAAAGGTCTCCCGGTCCTCCGACTTGTGGATCGACGTCGGAGCGGCGAATCGGGTCGACGCGGAGGCACGCCTTCGCGTCGGCGACCCCGGCGTCCTGGCGTCCACCGTTCAGCAGCTGCCCAACGGGCGGATCGTGAGCCGCAGCCTGGACAACCGGATCGGTGCGTTCGTGGTGCTGGAGGCGCTCCGGCTCCTGGCGGCGGATCGGCCCAGCGCGTCGGTCACCGCAGTCGCAACCACGCAGGAGGAGATCGCCTACACCACCGGGGGCGGGGCGCGCACCACCGCGGTCGGGCTTGACGCAGAGGTCGCCATCGTAGTGGACGTGACCCACGCGACCGATTACCCGGGGGCCGACAAGAAGCGACACGGCGACATCAAGTTGGGTGGGGGCGTGGTGCTCGCGCGCGGCTCGGCGATCAACCCGCTGGTGTTCCAGCGCCTCACAGCCGCGGCGGAGCAGGAGGGCATTCCCTTCAGCATTCAGGCGGCCCCCAAGTCGACCGGGACCGACGCCGACGCGATCTATACGGCGCACCGCGGCATTGCGACCGGCCTGGTGTCGGTCCCCAACCGGTACATGCACAGTCCCAACGAAATGGTGGCCCTCGAGGATCTCGAGCGGGCGTCGCGGTTGCTCGCGGCGTTCGCGCGGGCGGTCGAGCCGGGCACCGATTTCGTTCCCCGCTAACCAGCCCTGGCCCCCCCACCGCCATGGCGCGCCTCCGTCTTCACCCACCCCGCCTGGTCGCGTTGCTCCTGCGGGTCGCGCTGCTCGGAGCACCGGCCCAGGCGGCGGCTCAGGACTCGGCCAGCACCCGACTGCTCGATGACATCAAGTATCTGAGCGACGATCGGCTGACCGGCCGGCTCACGGGGACCCCGGGCGCCGACTCCGCGGGTGCCTACATTGCGCGCCGGTTCCGCGAGGTGCGCCTCACGCCGCCGGTTGGTGGCTGGTTCCAGACGTTCGTCGTCTCGGCCAAAGCCCCCGCTGCCGATCATGGCGCGGCCCAGGAGCTCAAGGGGCGGAACGTCGTAGGCATTCTCAGGGGCCGGGACAAGAAGCTCCGGGCCGAGGCCGTAGTCGTCGGCGCCCACTACGATCACCTGGGACTCGGCGGACCATTCGCGCTCGACCCGGACAGCACCGGCGCCGTCCACAACGGCGCCGACGACAACGCGTCCGGCATCGCGGCGCTGCTCGAGATCGCCCGGACGCTCGCGATCCGACCCCCGGCCCGGACCGTTGTCTTCGTCGCGTTCTCCGGCGAGGAGCTCGGGCTGCTGGGCTCGTCGTATTACGTGAAGCACCCGAGTGTCGCCATCGACCGTACCGTCGCCATGGTGAATCTCGACATGGTCGGCCGGCTACGAAACAACCGCCTCATCGTCTACGGGACGGCGACAGCCAAGGAGTTCCCCGCCCTGCTCGATTCACTGGACCGCCGCGCCGGTTTCGATCTCAAGGCGCGGGGCGATGGCTACGGGCCCAGCGACCAGTCGTCGTTCTACGCCGTCCGGCGACCGGTGCTGCACTTCTTTACCGACCTGCACGAGGACTATCACCGCTCGACCGACGACTGGCCCAAGATCAATGCGGACGGGCTGAGACGGGTGGCCGAGCTCGCGACCCAAACCGTCGCCGCCCTGGCCGACCGACGGGCACCGCTCACCTTCGTGGATGTACCGATCACTGCTCACGCCGGCGGCCCCGTCCTCACCCCGGGCTACGGGGCGTATCTCGGCACCGTTCCCGACATGAGCGGGACGCCGGGCGGCGTGCGGCTCACGGCCGTCCGGGCCGGCAGCCCCGCGGAGCAGGCCGGGCTCCGGGGCGACGACATCATCACCCGGATCGGCGACATGGACGTACCCGACCTCCAGGCAATGACCGATGCGCTGCGGGCGCACCAGCCGGGCGACGTGGTGAACATCGTCGTGCGGCGGGGCGACTCCACCACCACGGTCCGAGCCACGCTCGGCCGGAGAAGCTGACGATGGCGACACTCGACGGCGACAAGATCGTGGCCGCGCTCCGCGGCGGCTTTGCCCGCGACCTGACCCGACAAGGCCTGCTCCAGCTCGCCGCCGAGCGGATCCACGCCGCCGGCGCGCCGTATACCTCGGTCTACCTGTACATGCTGCGGGCGGACGACCTCGTGCTCGAGGCCTTCGCGGGGCGGGAGACCGAGCACACCCGCATCGCGGTTGGCCAAGGCGTCTGCGGTACGGCCGTGTCCACCGGCCGGGACCAGAACGTGCCCGACGTCCGCGCGATCTCGAACTACATCGCGTGCAATATGTGGACTCGCTCCGAGCTGGTCGTGCTCATTCGCCGCGGGGCGACGATCCTCGGTCAGATCGACATCGACAGCGACGAGCCGGATCCGTTCACGGCGGGAGAAGAGGCGGAGGTGCGGAAGGTGGCGGACGCGCTGGCGGTGCTGCTTTAAACTGCGTGAAAAGTAAGAAGTGAAAAGTGAAAAGGGGGGTCCGTGCGCCAGCGGAGCCCCCTGCTTACTGTTCACTTTTCACTTTTCACGCTGTTCATGAAAGCCTGGTCCTCCGCCCGCTTTACCATCGACCTGCCCCCGGGTCACCGCTTCCCCATCGCCAAGTACGCGATGATTCGTGACGGGGTCGTCGCGAGCGGGGCCCTCGCCCGGGGGGACATCCACGAGCCCGACCGGGCCGACCGGTGGGCCCTCGAGCTGGTCCACACCCGGCCATATGTCGATGCCATCATGGACGGCGGCATCTCGGCGGCGGAAGCCCGGCGGCTCGGCTTCCCCTGGAGCGACCAGCTTCGCGAGCGGTCGCTCCGAACCGTGCAGGGCACCCTCGAAGCGGCCCGCGACGCGCTGGCCGACGGCGCCGGAGTAAACCTCGCGGGCGGCACCCATCACGCCTTTCCGGGCCACGGCGAGGGCTTCTGCGTGCTCAACGACGTCGCGGTGGCGGTGCGCGTGCTGCAGCGCGAAGGGCGAATTCGCCGGGCCGCGATTCTCGACCTGGACGTCCATCAGGGAAACGGCACGGCCGCCATCTTTGCCGGTGACCCCGACGTATTCACCTTTTCCATGCACGGAGCGAAGAACTTCCCATTTCACAAGGAGCGGAGCTCGCTGGACCTCGAGCTCCCGGATGGCACGGACGACCCCTCTTACCTCTTACCTCTCACCTCTCACCTCCATGCAGTCCTCGAGGACTCCCGGCCCGACATCGTCTTCTACCTGGCTGGCGCGGACCCCTACGCCGGCGATCGGTTCGGCCGGCTGGCGCTCTCGTTCGACGGCTTGCGGCGCCGCGACACGCAGGTACTCGGTGCCTGCCAGAGTCACGGGGTCCCGATCGTCCTGACCATGGCTGGCGGCTACGCCCGCGTGCTCGAGGATGTCGTCACCATCCACAGCAACACAGTGGCCGAGCTCCGGAGGGCATACGGCTGAAGCCGCGGGCCTCGCGCCCCGCACCGCGATGCGGGAGGTCCGGAGCGTCGCGCTGTTCGAGCGCCGAGTCGGTGAGGGCCCGCCGGTGGTCGTGTTGCACGGCGGCCCCGGGGCCGACAACGGGTACCTGCTCCCGGGCTTCGACCTGCTCGCCACCGGCCGCGAGCTGGTGTACTACGACCAGCGCGGCGGCGGCCGCTCACCGGTGCCGCGCGACAGCCCGCTGGGCTGGCGCGAGCACGTCGCCGATCTCGACGCGCTGCGCGAGCTCTGGGGCCTCGAGCGCCTGGTGATCGTGGGCTACTCGTGGGGCGGACTGTTGGCTCAGCTCTACGCAACCGAGCACGCCGACCGAGTCGACCGGCTCGCGCTGGTCTCTCCCGGTCCCGCGTGGCGGGCCGCGCGCGACGAGTTCGAGCGCCGGTTCGCCGAGCGCAACCTCGCGCCCGCACTCCAGGCGGAGCGGGACGCGGTGCGGGCGAGCGACTTGCGAGTGCGTGATCCCGAGGGGTTCCAGCGGCGGATGTTCGAGCTCTCCGTCGTCCCGTACTTCTACGATCCATCTAAAGCGCACCTGCTCACGCCGTTTCGTGTGATCGGGCGGACCCAGGAGGAAGTCTGGAAGAGCCTGGGCGACTATGACCTCCGCCCCCGCCTTCCTGCGCTGCGCGGCACGCCATCGCTCGTGCTCCACGGCCACGACGACCCGATCCCGATCGAGGCCGCCCGCGAGACCGCCGGCCTCCTTGGCGCCGAGTTCCATGCCCTGGATCGGTGCGGGCACTGCCCGCACGTGGAGCGGCCGGAGGAGTTTCGGCGACTGTTGGACGGGTTCCTGCCGAGAGGGACCTAGGCGCCGCTCACTGCTGCGCGATCAGGGCCTGGAAGCGGGGGTTCTTCCGGAGCGGGGCGAAATTCGGGTCGATCCGCAGCAAACCGGGTGAGAGATTGTAGGGGACCTTGAGCAGGGCCTCGAGCTGGTCGAGTGCCTTTTCCGGCTTGCCGATGAGGGTGTAGATCCGGGCCAGCTGGTGCTGTTGGTAGGGCCCCGCGAAGCCATCCTGGCTGGTAGGCAGGAGCTGGACAGCCCGCTGCCCTTCCCGAACCGCGTCCGCCTTTCGTCCCACGAGCGCCATCGCCACACCCAGCAACGCATGCTGCTGCGGATCATTGGGGGCTGCCTTGATGTGCTCCTCGAAGACGGGCATCGCCGTGTCTGCATAGGCGCGGGCCTTCGCCAAGTCGCCCCGCAGATGGTACGTCTGCGCCAGCACCAGCCCCCAGTTCGCGCGATCGTCATCGAACGCACTCGGCGGTAATCGGAGCAGCAGTTGCTGCTGGGCGTCGTCGAGCACCCAGTAGAGATCGGCGTACACCCCGAGGAACGCCGCAAGCGCTGTTGGCTCGACTTCCGGGGGAGTCGCGGCGATCACGGCCCGCGCGCCGGGCAGGTCACCCTGAGCGAGGGGGACCATCGCCCGGAATTCGATGACCGAGAGATTCGTGGGCGCGAGCGCCAGCGCCCGCTCGGCCGCGGTAAGCGCCTCCGGATAGCGCCGGAGCCAGATGTACGCCGCGGCCAGCCGCCGAGCGGTGAGCACCGCCCTCGGATCGAGCGCTTGGGCCCGCTTCAGGTGCGCCAGGGCCGCGTCCCAGCGGCCCAGACTCTCCTCCACCAGCGCCGATGCCGTCAGCAAGTCGGCGTTGTCGGGCGCCGCCTTCAGGCCGGTCTCGTAGGCGGCGAGCGCGGCAGCGGGATCGCCGCGTACCATGGCGTGGTAGAAGCCCAGCGCGAGCTGGCTTTCCGGCCGGGCGGGCCCCAGCTGAATGGCGTGCTCGGCGGCGCGTTTCGCGCCCTCTGCGGCGGCGGGGACCGGAGTGCCCGCTGCGTAGTACCAGGCGTTCGCCCGCGCGAGCTGAGCCCAGGCCAGCAGGAACGTCGAGTCGAGCGCGACCGCTTGCTCGTAATAGGTGATGGCGTGCCGGAGGCTGGGGGGATCATTGACACCAATCCCCTGCGATGTGGCTTCGCCCTTGAGATAGGCGTCGTAGGCCGCGAGGTTCGTCGTCGGCTTTTCCTTCAGCGACTCCCGTTGGGTGCTCCCGATCGCCAGGTTGAGCGCGTCGGCCACCCGACCCGCGATGTCGGCCTGCACCTGAAACACGTCGGTGAGGCTCGCGTCGAATGGCTGCTGCCACTTGGTGGTGGGGACTCCGCCGGCAACGGCCACCAGCTCCGGGCTTACCCGCACCCGGTTCGCGGTCCCTTGTCCCTTCTCCCAGCGAACTTTCCCGATCAGCACGTAATCCACACCGAGCTCCCGCGCGATCTCGGGCAGTCGCTTGGCCGTGTGCTTGTACTCGCCCGAGCTTCGGCTCGCGATGACCTGGAGCCCGGGCAGCGCGGAGAGCTTGCCGCGAACTTCGTCGGTGATGCCGTCCGCGAAGTACTCGCTGCTCGAGTCGCCCAGGTTCTCGAACGGGAGCACCGCCAGTCGCTTGGTGCCCGTGCCTTCCAGGTCACCCGCCCCGTGGCCTCGGCGCCAGGCGAACAGGACTCCGAGCCCGATCGCGAACCCCCCGAGCAGCGCAAACGTGATCGCGTAGCGGCGCGCTAGGCCGGGGCGGCGCACCGGCGGTGGGGCCGTGGTCGCGAGGGTCGGCGCGCCGCTCGACGGCGCTTGAGCGACCGGCACCGCCTCCAGGGCCCGGGCAAACTCCGCTGCACTCCCAAACCGGTCCGCCGGCGAGCGGGCCAGCGCCTTGGCCACCGCCACCTCGACTTCGGGCGGCACCGTCTCCCGCACCGCGCGAAGCGAGCGCGGTGTCTCGGTGAACTTCCGGAGCAGGATCGACTGCGTCGTGGGCCCGGTGAAGGGCGGCTCCCCCGCCAGCATCTCGTAGAGCACGCAGGCCAGCGAATACACGTCGGTACGGGCGTCGATCTCCCGCTCGCCGCTGGCCTGCTCCGGGCTCATGTACGCCGGGGTGCCGAGCGACATCCCGGTGTCGGTCAGCGCCGTCACGCCGGAACCGCCGTCGGAGGAGCTGGCCCCCAGCGCCCGGGCGATCCCGAAATCGGCGACCAGCGTGTCGCCCTCGCGACTGAGCAGGATGTTCTCCGGCTTGATGTCCCGGTGGATCACCCCCTGCCGGTGCGCGTAGTCCAGCGCCGCCGCCGTCTCCCGCGCGATCCGGAGCGCATCGGCGATCGAAAGCTGCCGTGACCGGGCGAGCCGGGCGCGCAGGGTCTCGCCCTCCACGTACGGCATGGTGAACCAGAGCTGGCCGGCGCTCTCGCCCGAATCGAGCACGGTGAGGATGTGGGGATGCTGGAGGCGGGCGGCAAAACGGACCTCCCGCTGGAACCGCTCCGGTCCCAGCGTGGCGGCGAGCTCGGGGTGCAAGACCTTGAGCGCTACCGGACGGTCGTGTTTGACGTCCAGGGCGAGATGGACCGTGGCCATGCCGCCGCGACCGAGCTCGCGCTCGATCCGGTAACGGTCGGCCAATGCGGTTTCCCACTGGGCCCGAGGGTTCGCCACGAGGTCCGGTGTTCGAGTGGTCAGTTGGAGTGCTGCCGGTGGTTGGCAGAACGATATCCCGGGGGAGAGCGCGGGGCCAGAGCCCGGAAGGCCGGTGCCAGGCGGGCTGTCGGCGGCACGCCCGGAGCGCGACTACCATTCCCCGGTGGCCGACCGCCTGACCCCGTATGACCTCGTTTTCGCCCCCAGGGCAGAAGACTGGTTTCCGCCCATCCGCGCCGGCCTGGCTGCAGCCGGCCGGGACGCCCGCGATCGCGACGCGTTCCTGCTCACCCGGGAGGCGGCCGAGCTGGTGCACGACCTCCGTCCCGCCGAGGGAATGGGGGAAGGGATTGACCGCCTTGCCGCCCTGGTGCACCACGCATTCCTCTTTTGGGATGCGGGCACCCAGCTCGTGACCGTGGACCGGCCGGCCCTGAACCAGCTGCTGGTAGTCGATCACCCCACGCTCCCGGCGGGAGCCGCGCCGTACATCCAACTGCCCGAGCGAGTCATCTGGGCCCGCCCCCTGGAGGACGAAGCGTTCGAGCCGCTCGACGGCTGGTTTGCCCATCTCGCTCCCGCCGGCCAGCTCCGGGCGCTGGCCGTATTCGGCTTGCACCCGGACCGCTTGGCTTTCACCGTTGTCGAGGCGGCAGGGGCCCGGCCGGTTGGGCTGGCTCGCCCAAACGGCTCGACCCTCTTTGCCCCCACCATGCCCGGCGGCGAGTTGGCCGCCCTGCACTCGATCGTCGGGCCCGAGGAGCTGCTCGAGCTGGCGTGGCGGGTTTATGGCGCCGGAGAGACCCACTGATGGAGATCATGGACAAGAAGGCGGTCGGCCAGGTGCTGGAGCAGATCGCCTCCTTCATGGAGCTCAAGGGCGATAACCCCTTTCGCATTCGGGCCTTCCGCACCGCGGCCCGGGCCGTGAGCGGCATCCCGGGCGACCTCGGCCAGGCCCTGGAAGACGGCTCGCTGGCCGGCACCAAGGGGGTGGGGCCCGGCACCCTCCAGATCATCTCCGAGCTGGCCGCTACCGGCCGATCGACCCTGTTGGAGGAGTTGCGGGAGCAGGTCCCTCCCGGCCTGGTGGAAATGCTGGAGATCTCCGGACTCGGCGTCGCCAAGATTCGCCAGATCCACGAAGTCCTCGACATCGATTCGGTCCCCGAGCTCGAGGCCGCGGCCCGGGACGGCCGGCTGGCGCGCCTGCCGCGGTTCGGTCCCAAGACCTCCGAGAATGTCCTTCGCGGGATTGCCTACCTCCGCCAGGCGAGCGCGTTCCGGCTGTCGCACCACGCGGCCGAAGAGGCGGAGGGCCTGCGGCGAGCATTGGAGAAGTTGCCGGGCGTGGTTCACGCCTTCGTCGCGGGGGATGTGCGCCGGCGATCCGAGCTGGTTCGGGATCAGGTGCTGGTCTTGGTGGCGGAGGTGCCGCCGGCGGAGCTGTTCGATCGCCTGACCCGGCTCCCCGGCGTCCACGAGTTCGCCGGCCAGGACGAGCGGCGGGTGACGCTCCGGTTCGCCGGCGGCGCCAGCGCGCAGATCGTGGTGACGACCCCGGTGAATCTGGGTGCCGTACTGGTCCAGGCGACCGGCAGCGAGGCCCACCTCGAGGCGCTCGCCCGGCACGCCAAGACGAAAGGGTACGACCTGAGCGGCGCCGCCCTGTGGCGCGGGCACGAGTTCGTCCCCACCCCGGGCGAAGCCGATCTCTACCGCGCACTCGGACTCGCCGACATTCCGCCCGAGCTGCGCGAAGGCCGGGGTGAAATCGAGGCTGCCGCGGCCGCCGCCCTGCCGGCGCTCCTCGAACGGCAGCAGCTCCGTGGCCTGCTCCATTGCCACACCAATTACTCGGACGGGTCCAACACGGTCGAGGAGGTGGCGCTCGCCTGCCGGGCCGAGGGCTACTCCTACGTCGGTCTCACCGATCACAGCCAGGCCGCCGCCTACGCCGGCGGACTTCGGGGGGAAGACCTGGCTCGCCAGGCGGACGAGGTCGATGCCGTGAACGCCAAGCTCGACGGCATCCGGGTCCTCAAGGGCATCGAGGCCGACATTCTGGTGGACGGGCGCATCGACTACGACGACGCGGTGCTCGGCCAACTCGATTTCGTCATCGCCTCGATCCACAGCCGGTTCAACCTGAGCGCCAAGGAGATGACCAGCCGGGTGCTGGCGGCCATGGACAACCGCCACGTCACCATCATCGGCCATCCGACCGGCCGGCTGCTGCTCTCCCGAGACCCCTATGGCATCGATCTCGACGCCGTGTTCGCGAAGGCAGCGGCCTCCGGCGTCGCAATGGAGATCAACGCCGACCCGCACCGGCTGGACCTCGACTGGCGAGTCCTGCGTCGCGCGCGCGAGCTGGGCGTGACTATCTCGATCGGGGCGGATGCGCACAACGTGTCCGGGATCGCCAACGTGGAATACGGTGTCGGCATGGCCCGCAAAGGCTGGCTCGGCGCCGCCGACATCCTGAACGCGCGGTCGATGGACGAGTTCCTCGCGTTCACCCGGGCGAGGCGGGCGTGAGCAAGGTTGGCAGGAAAGGTCGTCTCGCCCCCGCGGCGGTTCGTGCGCCGATCATCTTCGAGCGCTTGCGCCGAGCCTACCCCGAGGCCAAGACGGCTCTCGACCACACCAACCCGTATCAGCTCATCGTCGCCACGATTCTCTCGGCCCAGACGACCGACGTACGGGTCAACCTGGTCACGCCGGAGCTCTTTCGGCGCTACCCGGACGCGTGGGCCCTGGCCCGCGCGAAACCGAGCGAGGTGGAAAAGCTGATCCAGTCCACTGGGTTCTTCCGGAGCAAGACCCGGAGCATCGTCGGGATGGCTCAGGGCCTCGTAGCCGATCATGGCGGCGAAGTGCCCCGCACCATGGAAGCGCTGGTCGCCCTGCCGGGGGTCGGGCGCAAAACCGCCAACGTGGTACTCGGCAATGCATTCGGGGAGAACCAGGGGGTCGTGGTCGATACTCACGTTACCCGGCTCAGCCAGCGGCTAGGCCTTACGCGTCAGACTGAACCTGCCAAGATCGAGCCGGTCCTCATGCGGCTCTTTCCCCGCGAATCCTGGGCGCTGCTCTCGCATCTGCTGATCTTCCACGGCCGCCAGATCTGCGTGGCACGGAAGCCCAAGTGTCCCGAGTGCGTCTTGGCGGACATCTGCCCATCGGCGAGGCTCTGACTGATTCACCGCAGAGGCACAGAGTACGCAGAGAAGAACCATTAGTATTGTTCTCTGCGCCCTCTGTGCCTCTGTGGTTCACAGTTGTTGTGGTTAGCTGAGCCCAGTTCACGGGTCCCAGGCCGTGATGTACCCCGCCAGTGCCGACGCCGCGACGGTGTACGGGCTCGCCAGGTAGACCTGCCCCGGGCCTGACCGACCGGGGAAGTTCCGGTTGATCGCGCTCACGGTCACGGTCTCCCGGCTCGAGCTCACGCCTGGTCCCGCGTTGATGCACGCGCCGCAGGAGGGCTCCAGCACCTCCGCCCCGACCCCCCGAAACAGCTCGACGTATCCCCGCCTTTCCGCATAGCGCTTCACGTCCTGGCTCCCGAATTGCACGTAGCAGCGGACCCCCGGAGCCACCCGCGCACCCTCTGCGGCAGCCCGCGCGAACACCCGGGCGTACATGTCCATATCCTCACGCTTCCCCGCAGTGCAGCTGCCGGCGTACGCGATGTCCACCGCCACCCGGGCGCCGAGCTCGTCGAGGAAGCGTCCGTTGCCGGGGTCGCCCGGAAGCGCCACCATCGGCCGGAGCGCGCCCGCGTCGAGCTCGAGAATGGCGCCGAAGGCGGCGTCGGGATCGGAAGCGAGCCCGGCGACCAGCTGCTCTACGTCGGCCCGCGGCATACCACGCTCGCCCACTAGAAAGTCCACCACCACGCCATCCGGCCGCACGATCCCCGAGAGGGCACCCACCTCGGCGGCCATGTTCGTGAGCGTGGCCCGCTCATCCAGCGAAAGCGCCTCCACCGCCTGGCCGGCGTATTCGACAATGGTCCCGATCGCACCGCCCTCACGCACGAGCGGGTCGCGCAGCAGGTGGAGCATCAGGTCCTTTGCGGTCACGTTGCCCGGCAGGCGACCGCTCACCCGCACCAGAACCGTGATCGGCACGCGAATTCGGGCGTCCTGGGTGAGCCAGGCGGCGCAGATCGCGGTGGTCCCCACCCCGAACGCGAGACAGCCGATCGCGCCGCTGTGAGGCGTGTGGCTGTCGCTGCCGACCACGATCTGGCCCGGCAGCGCATGGCGCTCGAGCACCTTGGTGTGGCAGATGGCCTCCGAACCCACCGCCGGCAGCGCGTTCGGCCCGTGGGGCAGCTCGTCGTACAGGGTGAGACCCTGCTCCCGAGCAAACGCCTCCTGCCGCCGCTTGAGCTCAAGGGCAAGATCCAGCAGTCCCTCAGCCTTGCGGGAGAGCGGCATCACCTGGTCGAGCAGGGTCAGGTGGTCCCGGAAGAGCAGCACCGAGTCGGGTGCACGAACCCGAGTGGTCCCGACCTCCGACCTCCACAACTCCGCCGCCATTGGCGTCACGTATTCGTGGCTGAATCGAAGGTCGGCCCGCACGAAGCCCTCGTCAGCTGGCCGGACGGCCGGCACGCCGACATGCCCCCGGGCCGGATCCACCACCCAATGCCGGGCGATGATCTTCTCGGCCAATGTCATCGGACCGGGCCGATGTGCCGGGCTCGCCGGCGACACGCGGCCGGCCAGCCGAGCCTTGCTGTAGGGGAGCAGACCTCCGGCAGCTATGACGCCGCGCCCGACCGGGCCTTCGCCACCGGTGAAGCGCTCGAGCGGGATCGGCTGTCCGCGGAGCACCAGCTCGAGCAAGTCGAAATCAGTGCTGGTGAAGATGCCGAGGTTCTGACAGTTCTCCCGGTAGATCCGCTCGAAGCTCTCCGCGATCACCAGCCGGATCCCGGCCGCACGCTCGGCATAGGGCGACGCTTCCCGGCTCGATCCCTTGCCTCTGCGCCGGCCGCTCACCGAGACGGCGAATCCCCCCCGGCGCACCGTACCCTCCAGCACTGGTGTCTCCCCTCGGCAGGCGAGCCCGACATAGGCAAAGTCGCCCAGCCGCTGGTCGGCATGATAGCAGGCCCAGGCTGGTGTGATCTCGTCGGTGGAGATGTCGTCGCGCAGCGCGACCGCGGGCGACCAGAGGAGGTCGTCGCCCTCGAGCTGGCGCCGGAGGAGGACGGGGTCGTCCGTGAGGAGCAGGATGCGCCCGTCGAATCGAACCGAGGTCATGGAACGATCAAGATAGAGCGCCCCGGAGCGTGTTATAAGTTCTAGTCCGATGCATGTCCGAAACTACCACGGCGGTCATTGCCGAATGTCGTCCCTGCTCATCGTGATCCTGACTGCACCGCCGCCGGCCGCGCAGACGGCCTGGAAGCTCGAGCGCCCGGTGAACGCCCGGATCACAGCACGTTTCGCCGACGCACGCATCAGCGAAAGCTCGGGCGCGGCCGTCAGTCGGCGAACGCCCGGGGTGCTCTGGACCCAGAACGACTCCGGCAATCCACCCTTCGTATTTGCCACCGACACGACTGGAGCAGCCCGCGGCACGTTTCGGCTGCGCGGCGCCCAAAACCGGGACTGGGAAGACATCGCGCTCGGGCCCTGCGGCATTCCCACCTGTCTCTACCTGGCGGACACCGGCGACAACCGCGAGCGCCAGCCCTTCGTGACCTTGTACCGCGTGCCCGAGCCTGCGCTCCCGGCCCGGCGCCCCCGCCAGCCGGTGGATGTCGGCCCGACTGAGGCAGTGCGCTTTCGCTACCCCGACGGGCCGCACGACGCCGAAGCCATGTGGGTCATGCCGAACGGCGACGTGCACCTGGTGACCAAGGGTCGCTCCGGCCCGATCCGCCACTATCGAGTGCCCGCCGCGGCGTGGAGGCTCGGCGGCCCGACTACCGCGCAACTGCTCGAGTCGCTGCCGATCACGGTCCGGTCGCGTAGCGACCGGGTGACTGGGGCCGGGCTCTCGCCCGACGCACAGATGGTCGCGATCCGCACCTACTCGACCGTCTACTTCTTCGTCCCCACTCGCGATGGGCGCCTTCAGGTCCCGCGTGATCCGCTCGCCTGTGATGTTCGCGGACTCGGCGTGCAGGGCGAAGGGGTCAGCTGGCTGGATGGGCGCCGGCTGGTACTCACCAGCGAACAATCGTTGCTCCCCGCCGGCACGATTGCAGTGGCCGAGTGCCCGCTCCCCTCGCCGGCCGCCCAGAGATGAAACCGTACCGCCGCGCCCGCCGTCCGGCCACGATCGGCTTGCTGCTTCTTGCCTTGGTGGTTCCTCGGCTCTACGCCCAACTAGGCGCCGGCAGCGTCGCCGGCCGCGTAAGCCCCACCGCCATCGCTTCCTACATTCGCTTCCTGGCCGACGACTCGCTGGAGGGACGGGGCACCGGCACCCGGGGCGGTCTGGTGGCGGCCAAGTTCATCGCGGCACAGTTCCGCCGGATGGGCCTCGAGCCCGCGGGAGACAGCGGGACCTACTTCCAGGCCGTCCCTCTCCTCGGCCGGACGCCGAAACCGACCCTCACGATCGGCGCAACGACCCTCCGCTATCCCGCCGACTACGTGGTGGCGCCGATGACCGACGATACGCTCACCCGAGTGGCGGGCGAGCTCGTTTTCGCGGGGTACGGTATCGTCTCGCCGGCCCGGGATTGGGACGACTACAAGGACGTGGATGTCCACGGCAAGGTCGTGCTCGTCCTCCCGGGAGATCCGGACTCGACCGTGTTCGACCGCTTCACCGGGCGGCCCTGGAACGCGGTCCGCGAGAAGGCCGACGTGGCCGGCCGGCACGGGGCAGCCGCGTTGCTGGTGGTGCAGTCGGAGGGGCGGGGCGGCGTCACCTGGGGCGCCGTCGAGCCCTTCACGGAGGAGCGGATCTCCCTCGCCGCGTCGCCCGGAGCGGTCGCCTTCTGGGGCTGGCTGGCGGACAGTGCGGCGACCGCGCTGGTCGCCCGCGGAAACCAGGATCTCGAGCGGCTGCGCGCCGCTGCCCCTCGCCGCGACTTCCGGCCGGTCCCGCTCGGCATCCCCCTGGAAGCCGAGATCCGGACCGCGATCCGCCCGATCTGGACCCAGAACGTGGTGGCGAAGCTGCCGGGTCGCGGCTCGCGGGCCGACGAAGCCATCGTGGTCGGTGCCCACTACGACCACCTGGGCATCGGCTCGCCGGTGAACGGCGACTCGATCTACAACGGGGCCGAGGATAACGCCTCCGGCGTGGCGGCCGTCCTGGCCAGCGCCGATGCCCTCGCTTCGGGCGACGTCCACCCGGCCCGATCGATGGTGTTCGTCGCGTTTGCCGCGGAAGAGCTGGGATTGCAGGGCTCCGACTGGCTGGTGCACCATCCGCCTTCGGGGCTGCGCCTGGTGGGCGCGTTCGCCATGGACGTGCTGAATCTCTATGGGAAGACCCGCGATATCGGCACGGTGGGCGTCACCCGGTCATCCCTGGGGGCCCTGATGCGTGCGGCGGCCACGGCCGAGAAGCTCAAGATCAACGAGGACCCCGACGACCTGCGTCGAGGTCGGTTCTTCCGCTCGGACAACTACGCATTCGCCCGCGCCGACATCCCCGCCATGCGGATGGTCAACGGCGTCGACTTCGTCGGCCGCCCGCGCGACTGGGGGCGCCAGCAACGGGAGCGCTATTGGAATGAGCGCTATCATCAGCCGAGCGACCAGCTCGCGCCGTGGATGAACATGGACGGCATTACCCAGCAGGCCCGCGTGCTCTGCCGCGCCGCGCTCGCGGCCGCGGACGCTCCCACCGCTCCTGCGTGGGTGGCCGGCTCCGATTTTCGACCCGCCCGCTAACCACCACCCGCTATTCCAGGAGGATTCTCTTGCATCGCTTCGTCGCCCGGGTCGCCGCGCTCGCGCTCCCTCTTACCGCTTACCTCTCACCTCTCACGGCAGCGCCTCTCGCCGGTCAGCAGCCGGCTTCCGGTACCCGGGTCGCCCGCGCCATCAGCGGTGAGGTGATGCGAGCCCACCTCGAATTCCTGGCCGATGACGCCCTCGAGGGGCGCGCGCCCGGCACCCGCGGCGGGCTCATCGCCGCGAAATACGTCGCCGCCCAGTTCGAGCGGCTGGGGCTCGAGCCTGCCGGCGACGACAGCTCGTACTTCCACAAGGTGCCCATCATCTCGCTCACGCCCAATCCCCAGGCATCGATCGTCGCCGACAGCGCGACCCCGCTCGAGTTCAAGCAGGATTACGTGCTGTGGTCCATGCACGACGATTCGGTGGTTTCGGTCGCGGGAGATCTGGTCTTCGCCGGCTACGGCATCGTGGCGCCCGAGTACCAGTGGAACGACTACGAAGGACTCGACGTTAAGGGCAAGGTCGTGGTCGTTCTGGTGAACACCCCAGGCCTCCGCGACTCGACCCTCTTCAAGGGAAAAATCCTCACCTACTACGGACGCTGGACCTACAAGATCGAAGAAGCGGAGCGGCAGGGCGCCGCCGGCATTCTCATCGTTCATACGCCGGAGAGCGCTACCTACGGCTGGGCTACCGTCACCGGCTCATGGACCGGGCCTCAGACGCGAGTCGAGCGGAAGCCCGGCCCGCTCATGGTTGCCGGCTGGTTGAGCGAGGGCGCGGCGGACCGGGTGCTCGCGCCGGCGGGAGGCCTCGAGCGGCTCACCGACGCTGCCAGCCGGCGGGGGTTCAAGCCGGTGGAGCTGAAGGCTCGCCTGGGCGCCACCGTGCGGAGCACCGTCCGGCACTCGGAGACGTACAACGTGATCGGGCGGCTGCCGGGTCGCGCCGCAAAGGCGGCACAGGCCGTCATCATCGGGGCACACTACGATCACCTCGGCATCAGCCTGCCCGTGAACGGCGATTCGATCTACAATGGCGCCCTCGACAACGGGTCGGGTACGGCGGGTATGCTCGCCACGGCCGAGGCGTTCGTCCGCACCGGCGTCCGGACCCCACGGTCGCTGATCTTCATGGCCTTCGCCGCCGAGGAGTCGGGGCTGCTCGGCTCGACGGCCTACGCCGCCCGTCCAACCGTCCCCCTCAAGAACATCGCTGCCGTGCTCAACATGGATGTGATGAATCTCTACGGGCGGACAAAGGACATCGCCGCGCTGGGGATGGACCAGTCGTCGTTGGGCAAGGCCTTCACCGCGGCCGCCAAGCAGGAAGGGCTCCGGGTCACCGTCAATGAAGACGCGTTGATCAAAGGGTCGTTCTTCCGGTCGGACCATTTCCCGTTCGCACGGGCTGGAGTGCCCGCACTGTCGCTCGAAAGCGGGCTCGATTTCGTCGGAAAGCCTGCGGGCTGGGGCAAGGAGAAGCAGAAGGACTACACCGACCACCGCTACCATCAGCCGGGCGACGAGCTCCTGGCCTGGTACACCTACGACGGCGCGGTGCAGCAGCTCGGGGTCATCGCTCGGACCGCTATCGCCGTGGCCGAGAGCCCGGCGCAGCCGCTCTGGGCGGCGGGATCAGAATTTCGCGCCGCGGGGGAAGCGCGGGTCAAATAGGCCGGGCGGGGTGGAGGCGGCGGCGCTGGGTGATAGCCAATCGCCCAGACCCCGTTTATCTTTGCGCCCGTTTATCCCACCCACCCCCCAGCCCCTCGAGGGTTGCTCCTGGAACTGCCGTCGCAGCACCGGATTCCGGTTTCCTGGCTGCTCCAATACGGCAGCGAGCCAATTCGCTATCGAACCTACCGGGAACTGGCGCCGGAGGGGTACGCCCCCGCAGAAGTGGTCGAAGCGGCCGGGGCCGCTGTCCCTTCCTCCAAGGCAGCCGTCGCCGTTGCCAAAAAGCAGAAAGACACCGGCGTCTGGGGCGGTAACCTGCTGGGGCTGGCGCCGTCCGCGGCCCAGGGCATCAAGGACGTCGGAACGGTGCCTCAGTACCGCCGCCTGCTCCAACTGGGCTGGCCGCGAGATGGCCGCCCCTTCAAGCTGGCCGATCGACTCTTGTTCCGGCTTCTCACCCGGGATGAAAATCCGGCCCTGCTGTTCGAGTACCAGAAGCTGGTAGTAACCGAGCCTGCCGCCGGTGAATGGGTCCGAACGCTCATTCGGGAAGCCGCCTCCTGCGCGCTCGCCGAGGCCGGGTATACCGAGGATCCGCGGCTCCGCGGGGCGGGGCACCGCATCGCCAGCGCGGTCTCCCAGTTCCTCCGAAGTCCTCTGGCCGAGAAGCCGTTCGCCCGATCAGGCTCCAACCTGACGCTCCATCCTGAGGCTCACCCGCCAAGCTGGTATTCGGTCGCCATGCTCGGCTCGATGCCCAACCTGCAGCGGGAGCGGGCCGGGTTCACTGAGCGGCTCGGCCATTACCTGGCGCAGCCGGCCCCGAAGAAGGCATTCGTCGTCCAGCTCGGCAAGAAGCTGGTCAAGCCGACGCATTTCCTGCTTGGCGATCCGATCGAGGCCGATCCCAAGGGTGTGGCCAAGGACCTCCCTCTCGCGCTGCACTATATCGAGCTCCTCGCGCGAATCGGGGCGCTCCATACGGCGCCGGTCGCAACCAAGGTCCTGGCCCGCGTCCTCAAGGATTGTGATGAATCGGGGGTGTGGAACCCGAAAGGCCTGCGGGCCGCCCCCAAGGCGCTCAGCAAGCTGACCTATCACGCCTATCCGCTGCACCTGGAGACCAAGACGGCGGAGGATCGCCAGGTGGACGTGACCTTCCGGCTCGGGCTGATCGCAAAGTTGCTGGGGTGGGTCGTGGAGTACGCCTAGCGGCGCTTAGTTGCCGCAGCTAACGGATTTCCCTGCCTTGCCTTCCCCCGAGTAGCACCCCAAACTACTCCCATGGCTCGGCTCGATCTGACCCCCTTCGGCTTTACCCCGACCGAAAGCCTGGTCTACGAGGTCCTGCTCACCCACGGACCCGGCACCGGATACGCCATCGCCCGGGCCGCCGGCCTGGCCCGAGCCAATGCCTACAGCGCGCTCGAAGGGCTGGTGACCAAGGGAGCGGCCCGCTCGGACGGGGGTCGCCCCCGCCGCTATCGGCCGGAGGATACGACGGCCTTGATCGCCAGGATCACCAACAGCCACGGGCAAGCGCTCGACACGTTGACCACGGCCCTCGAAGCGCTGGCAGTGCCGAGTGAACCGACCGTGGTCGAGATCGATTCGCCGCGGGCGGCGCTCCAGCTGATCTCCCATGACGTGGCCCGGGCGAACAAGGCCCTGGGGCTACTGGCCCCCGCCGAGGCATACCCTCTGCTCGCGCCGGCCTTGCGCCGGCCCGCCTCGGCCGGCGTGCAGTTGACGCTGCTCGCCACCGGGCCGGTCGAGCTGCCGTTCGCATCCGTCACCGTCGTGTCGAGCGGGCCCGACTGGCCCGGCGCGCCGCTGGTTTGTGTGGTGGATGACCGAAGCGCGCTGGTTGCCTATCGCAACGGCAACGATGTGCACGGCCACTGGAGCACCGCCCCTGCGCTGGTGGCGGCCGCTCGACTCACCCTCAGCCGCTATGGCGGGTCGCCATGAGCGGGGACGAGATCGATGAGCTGCTTCAGGAGCTTCGCCGGGAATACTTGAGCCAGAGCAAGGACCGGCAGGCCGAGCTTCGCGCCGGGCTCAGCGCGTTCCGGAGCGGCGCCTCGGGGGCCGCGGCGGCGCTCAAAACCCACTTCCACCGGCTGGCGGGCTCCGGCGGCTCGTACGGGTTTCCCGAGATCAGCGTGATCGCCAAGGAAGCGGAGCTCTGGATCGCTACCGGCCCGCCGCCAGACCAGGTGGCCGTGGCCCGGCTGGAAGAGACGATCGAGCGGCTGGAAGCAGCGTTTAAAAGCGGTGAGAAGTAAGAGGTAAGAAGTAAGAGGTGAGGGGTGAGAGGTGAGAGTAAGAGGGGGACTCCGTAGACTCACGGAGCCCCCCTCTTACTTCTCACCTCTTACCTCTTACGGCTGTTTACGGCTTTCAGTGTCTGAAGCCCGGCGACAACGGCACGACGTCCCTCGGGTTCTTCTCGTCGCCGAAGAGCAGCCGCCCCTCACGGAACGACGCCCCCCGCAGTGTCAGAGCCAGCACTTCGCCCAGCTCGTTCACCAGGTGGATCTCGAGCTTGTCCCGCACCTCCTTGGGGAGGTCCTCCAGATCCGCCTCGTTGTCCTTCGGCAGCAGGATGGTGGTGATCCCGGAGCGCTCGGCGCCAAGGACTTTTTCCTTGACCCCGCCGATCGGGAGAACCCGCCCGCGCAGCGTGATCTCGCCGGTCATGGCCACGTCGGGCCGCACCGACCGCCCGCTCATTGCCGAGACGATAGCGGACGCCATGGTGACGCCGGCCGACGGACCATCCTTCGGAATCGCCCCCGCCGGCACGTGGACGTGGATGTCGCGCTCGAACATCTCGTCCGGGATCTGCAGCGCGGCGGCGTGGGACCGCGCGTAGGTCCACGCGGCCCGGGCCGATTCCTTCATCACGTCGCCCAGCTGGCCGGTGAGTACCAACTCACCCTTACCCCGCATGGTGCTGGCTTCGACGAACATGATGTCGCCGCCGGTCGGCGTGTAGTACATCCCGGTCGCCACCCCTACCTGGTCTTCCCGGCCCGCCTTCTCCGGGTGCACCTTGGGCCGGCCGAGGAGGTCGTCGACCATCGCCTTGTCCACTACCACGCGCTCGACTTCCTTGGCCGCGATCTTACGGGCGACCTTCCGCGCCAGCCGTCCCACCTCCCGCTCCAGCTGGCGCACTCCTGACTCGCGGGTGTAGCCGGTGATCACTTCAGAGAGGGCCTCGTTGGTGATCTCGAGCTGATCGGTCGCGACCCCGTTCTCCTCGAACTGGCGGGGGATCAGGTACTGCCGGGCGATCTGCTGCTTCTCCCGCTCGGTGTAGCCGGAGAACTCCACCATCTCCATCCGGTCCAGCAATGGACCCGGGATGTTCTGCACGAAGTTCGCGGTCGCGATGAACAGCACCTCGCTCAGGTCGAACGGCACCCCCAGATAGTGGTCCACGAAGGTGTCGTTCTGCGCGGGGTCCAGGACCTCGAGCAGCGCGGCGGCCGGGTCGCCCTGGAAGGACACGCCCAGCTTGTCCACCTCGTCCAGCAGGAAGACCGGGTTCTTGGTCCCGGCCTGCTTCATCCCGTGAATGATCCGCCCCGGCATGGCGCCGACGTACGTCCGCCGGTGGCCCCGGATGTCGGCCTCGTCGCGGGCGCCGCCCAACGAGATGCGGACATACTTGCGCCCCATCGCGCGCGCGATGGACTTGGCGATCGAGGTCTTGCCTACGCCCGGCGGGCCGACGAAGAGGAGAATCGGACCCTTGGCGATCTTGTCGTCTTCCTGGCCCGGGAGCCGGGCGGGCGGGCGGGCCGGCGGGCCGGCGGGCAGCTCGGCGGCACCGGCATCGGCGGTTGAGGCTGGCACTTCGCCATTTCCACTGTCCGCCTGCCCGCCGGCCTGCCTGCCCGCTTGCCTGTCCGCCTGTCGCAGCTGTCGCACCGCCAGGAACTCGAGCACCCGGTCTTTCACGTCCTTCAGAGCGTAGTGGTCTTCCTCGAGGATGCTCGACGCCTCCCGCAGATCGAGATGATCGTCGGTGCGGATGTTCCAGGGCAGCTCCGCGATGTTCTCGAGGTACGTGCGTATGACCTGCGATTCCATCGACTCCCGCCCAATCCGCTCCAGGCGGCCAAGCTCGCGGTCGACCTCTTTGCGGGCGTCGGCCGGCAGGTCGAGCGCCGCGAGCTTCTGCTTCAGCTCCTCGAGCTCGCCGACCTCTTCCTCGTCCTCGCCCAGCTCCTTCCGGATCTGCTTGAGCTGCTCGCGGAGAAACATCTCCCGTTGACGCTCGCCCAGCTCTTCCTGGACCTGTGACTTGATGTCCTCCTGCGCGTCGACCATGCTGATCTGCCGCTGCACGTGCACCAGCACCCGACGCAACCGCTCCTCGACCGAGAGCGTCTCGAGCAGCGCTTGCCGCTGTGGTGGGGTGATATCGATGTACCCGGCGACCAGGTCGGCGAAGCGGCCCGCTTCGTTGACGCCGGCGAGCACCTGTTGGACTACTTCCTCGGGCAGCCCGGATTTCTGGCCCAGCTCCGCCGCCCGCGCCCGAGCCTCGCGGTGCAAGGCCACGAACGCCGGCTCGTCCGGACGCAGAGGCAGCATCTCCTCGGCCTCGCGAACGATCGAGACGAGATATCCGTCCTTCTCACTGACGTGCAGCGCAATGCCGCGACGCTCGCCGTGCAGCAGAAGCTGCATCCCGGAGAGGCCACGCTGCATCTGTCCGATGCGGGCGATGGTGCCGACGGTATAAAGGGCCTCGGAAGTCACGCTCTCCACGTTCTGGCGCTGGGAGACGGCGAACACCAGCCGGTCCGGCGTGGTGAGCGCAGCCTCGATCGCGCGGAGCGTACCGGGGCGGCCGGCGCCGATCGGCGCGGTGACGCCCGGGAAGAGAACGACCTCCCGAAGGGGAAGTACCGGCAATGTGAGGCGTTCAGCCATCTGAGTTACTGCTCCTCTCGCATACCCCTCGCGGGGCTCGAATGACATCTTACTACCAAGCAATCTGCCCCCTTCGAGCATCCCGCGTGCCAGGTGGACACGCCGATTCACGGTGTGAATCAACAAGTTGCGGCAGGACTCCGGTTCCGAAGCCCCCTCCGATAGGGCCGCCGGTACGCTATTTTGTCGGACGTTGCCGTGGGCCTGCCAGTTTGGCCTGGGGCGCGCGACGGAGCTGACGCCGCCGTGAATCCGTCAGGGCCGTGCTCCGTAAAGCCGACTCGCCAGGCCGTGTTGCCTTCTGTCCAGTCGCCAGGGCAGATTCTCAGCGCCCAACCGATCACCCGGGTTCGCCGACGCACCTGATGAGCGATCCAACCGACAAGCCGCTACCAGCCCGCCTCTCGCAGGCGCTGGGAGGCATGTACACGCTCGAAGGCGAGGTCGGCCGGGGCGGGATGGGCGTCGTCTATCGCGCCCGCGACGAGCGGCTCCAGCGGCGGGTCGCCATCAAGGTGTTGCCCCCCGAGCTCGCCTTCCAGAGCGACATCCGCGCGCGGTTCACCCGTGAGGCCCAGACCGCGGCCCGCCTCTCTCACCCCCACATCGTGCCGATTCACACGGTCGGCGAGGGTGAGGGGCTGGTGTACTTCGTCATGGGCTACGTCGACGGCGAGTCCGTCGGCGGACGAATCAAGCGCCGGGGACAGCTGCCCGTCGAGGAAGCCCGCCGCATCATGAAGGAGACGGCGGACGCCCTGAGCGCCGCGCACAGCATGGGCGTGATCCACCGGGACATCAAACCGGACAACATCCTCCTCGAGGGGACCCGGGGCCGCGTCATGGTGACGGACTTCGGAATTGCCAAGGCGCTATCGCAATCATCCGGAGCGACACTGACCGGCGCCGGGGTCGCCATCGGCACACCGTCGTTCATGAGCCCTGAGCAGGCCGCGGGCGAAAAGGAGATCGACGGGCGAAGCGACCTCTACAGCCTGGGGATCGTCGCCTATCAGATGCTGACCGGCGAGCTGCCCTTCTATGCCCCGACCGTCGCGGGCGTCCTGATGAAGCAGATCACCGAGGCCGCCCCCGACCTTCGGGCCAAGCGCCCAGATGCGCCCGAAGACCTGGCGCTCGCCGTGAGCCGCTGCCTGGAGAAGGACCCGGAGAACCGCTGGCCCACGGCCGACTCGCTGCGGCGCTCGCTGGAGAACCGCAGCGTCGGGAACTATCGGCCGACCGGAACGGCGTGGAAGGCGGGCAGGCGGACGGGCGGACGGGCGGACGGTGGCATCGTAGCTCCGCGGCCGCCGTTGGACCGCGGGCACCGGAGCACCGGCGGTGTGCGGGACAATCTGCCCGCCCGTGGCCCTGCCCGCCCTCCCGCCCGCAGGCCGCCGCCGCCCTTGCCGGACCGAGACGACGCCGCACTCCCCAATACCGGCGAGCCCCAGATCATCGTTCGGGTCCGGGCGCAGTTCGCGCGCTGGGCCGCGATCTCGGGCGGGCTGTTCATGATCAATTTGGCGACCGGCATGCACAGCCCGTGGTTTCTGATCCCGGCAGCCGGCATGGGCATCGGCCTGCTGCAGGGCTACGGCAAGCTCTGGCAAGCGGGCTACAGCTGGCGCGATGTGCTCCGCCGTCCGCCGGCTCCGGACGCGGTCGAGACCACGCTGGTGAAGGGCGCGAAACTGCCACGGCAGCTCCCGCTCCCCAGGGCGGCTGAGTTCGGTAGCCAGCTCGCGTCGGTCCTCCAGGCGCACGGCGACCGGGTGGCGGTGTACAAGCTGCTCGACAAGCTCACGCCGGCCGAGCGGGACATGCTGCCCGAGATCGGCCCTACGGTGGACGCGCTATACCAGCGCGCTGTCGACCTCGCGCGCACGCTCCACGCAATGGACACCAGTCTCGACACCGACGGCCTGGGTCAGATCGAGGCTCGAATCGAGGCCGTGTCGCGGGAGCCCGAGGACCTGGAGCGGGACCGCAGGCTCGCCCTGCTCGAGAAGCAGCGCCGCACGCTCACCGACCTACAGGGACGGCGGGCGCAGGTGGCCGGCCACCTCGAGTCGTGCGTCCTTGCGGTACAGAATGTGAGGTTCGATCTGCTCCGGCTGCGTTCGGCCGGAGTCGCCGCCGTGCTCGGCGACCTCACCAACGCGACCCAGCAGGCCAAAGCCCTCTCGCGCGACGTGGACAACGTCATCGCGGCCGCTGGGGAGGTCCGGGAGATCGTGAGATAAAGCGTGGCAGGCAGCGCCGAGCCCGTACCTCGGCCTGGCCGGGTGGGTCATTGTGAAGGCCGTGCACCCGCAGCATGATGCCTCGTCCGCTCGCCAGAAAGTGAGGACGTGGACGCTTCGCCATCGCTCTCGGGTACCCAGCCGGCGAACGTCCGACCATGGACCGAACCCATCACCCTGGCAGATCTCAGCGTTTCACCGAGTGATGTACCAGAGAGACCACCGACTTCGGTGTTCTCTCACGTTTAGCGGCACGACCGCCGCCCGGCGGCTTCAACACCGCCAATGATGTAACGGGCGCCTCCCGTTCCGGAGAGGCGCCCAATTTTGTTGGCTGTCTGTCCCACACGTGTCATCAGCCACCCCGCGCTGCCAGCTCGGCCCCGATCCGCCGGACCTCCCGCACCAACAGGTCGAAATCGTCCAGCCGGCTGCGGTGGTTCACGATCGCGACCCGGAGAGCGAAACGTCCCCCCAGCAGGGCGTTGGACGGAACGGCGATTCCCTGCTCGTGAAGCTGGATAAGCAGCTCCTGGTTGAGCCCGTCGAGCGCCGCGTCGCCCCGCCCGGTGGCGCAATAGCGGAAACAGACGATGTTGAGCGGCACCGGCGCCATGAGCTCGAGATCCGGCGCCTCCCGAACCAACCCGGCGAGGTACCTTGCCTGTTCGATATTCTGCCCGATCAGCCGGCCGTACTTGTCCAGTCCGTGCTCCTTGAGCGACATCCAGACCTTGAGCGCGCGGAACCCCCGAGTGAGTTGCACGCCGTAGTCGGTGAACCACAGGTCCCCGGCGGCCAGGCCCCGCTCCGCGTGAGCCAGGTAGTCGGGCGTCAGCGAAAACGCCCGGCGGTGCGTCTCCGCGTCGCGCACCAGGGTGCACCCCGCCTCGAACGGCACATACATCCATTTGTGGAGGTCGAAGGCGAGCGAGTCGGCCCGGGCCATTGGAGCAAGCCGTCGGCGATATTCGGGAACCAGCGCCGCCAGGGCGCCAAAGGCTCCGTCGACATGGAACCACAGTCGCTCCCGCTCGCACAGCGCAGCGAGGGCGCCGAGATCGTCGAGCGCCCCCGTGTTCACGGTGCCGGCGTTTCCCACCACACAGATGGGCCGGCAACCAGCCAGTCGATCCTCGGCGATCATTCGCTCGAGCGCGGCCAGGTCAATCTCGAACTCGTCGGTGACCGGAGCCAGGCGCAACGCCTCGCTGCCGAGGCCGAGAAGCTCGACCGCCTTCCGCACAGAGCTGTGGGTTTCCACCGACCCGTAAACGGTCAGCGGGCCCGCGGCATCACGCACTCCTTTCTGGCGCACATCGAACCCTGCCCGCGCATGCCGCGCCACGGCCAGCCCCACCAGGTTCGCCATCGAGCCGCCGCTCACCAGAAGACCGCTCGCTGCGAGCGGATAGCCCAGCATCTCCTTGCACCAGTCGAGAACCTGGGCCTCGACCTGGTTGGGCACGTGATCGCCCCCACCCATGTTCGGGTTCATGCCGGCGGCCAGCATCTCGGCGAGCGCACCGAGCGGCGTGCCGGTCCCAATCACCCAGCCCCAGAACCGCGGATGGATGTTGCCCATCGGATGCGGAAGCACGTGATCACGGAAGTCCTGGTAGGCGCGCTCCGCACCCTCCGGCGCTCGCGGCACCGGGACGCGGAAGCGAGCCCGCAGCTCCGGCGGAATGGGGCGCCACACCGGGCGCTCGCGCACGGTCCGGAGATAATCGAGCAGGTCGTCCACCATCCGGTGGCCGAGTGCGCGCAGCTCGTCCCAGTCCTCGGGGTCGAGGGTCTCTTCAACTACGGGATGGCCTTGGGTGACTGTCATGGTATGTATTTGAAGAACTGCGTGGAAAGTGAAAAGCAAAAAGCAAAAAGTGAAAGGGGACTTCGCCTACGCTTCGAGACCCCTTTTCACTTTTCACTTTTCACTTTTCACGGTGTTTCAGTACTCCGCCAGCTCCACCATCGCCGTCTTCAGCCCCTGGACCTGCGGAAGGATTACGTCCTCGAGCTGGGGGGCGTAGGCCACGAAGGTATCGGCCGCCGCCAGGCGACGGACCGGCGCGTCGAGCCACTCGAAAGTCTCGTCGGCGATGCGGGCCGCGATCTCGGCCCCGTAGCCCCAGGACAGCGCGTCCTCGTAGGCTACCAGCACCCGGTTGGTCTTCCGGACGGAGGCGTGCACGGCCGCCCAGTCCACCGGTGAAAGCGATCGCAGGTCGATCACCTCCACCTTGAGCCCCTTCTCCGCCTCGACCTCTTTGGCCGCGACCAGCGCCCGCTGGACCACCGCGCCGTACGTAATGACCGAGAGGTCGGTCCCCTCCCGAACGACCTTTGCCTTGGCGAACGGGATCATGAAGTTGGGGCCGGGGTTCGGAGCCTTGTTGTAGGTCTGCCGGTAGAGATGCTTGTGCTCCAGGAACAAAACCGGATCTTCGCAGCGGATCGCCGTGCGGAGCAGGCCGTTGGCATCGAGCGCGGTCGAGGGACACACCACCCGGAGTCCCGGCACCCCGGTGAACACGGCGGCGCCGGTCTGGGAGTGATAGGGACCGCCACCCTTGAGGTATCCGCCGTAGCTCACCCGGACCACGACCGGTGCGGCCCAGGCATTGTTCGACCGCCAGCGCATGGTGGCGAGCTCGTCACGCAGCTGCATGTAGCCCGGCCAGATGTAGTCGAAAAACTGGATCTCGACCACCGGTTTCAGTCCCCGCTGGGCGAGCCCGACCGCGCGGCCGATGATGTTCGCTTCAGCCAGCGGCGAGTTGTAGACCCGGTCGCCTCCAAAGGCCCGTTGGAGCCCCCAGGTGACCTTGAAGACGCCGCCCTTCCCCTTGACCTCCGTCAAGGAGCTCTCCCGGCTCACGTCCGCGACATCCTGCCCGAAGACCAGGATCCGCGGGTCCCGCGCCATCTCGTCCTTGAGGCAGGCGTTCAGGAGATCGACCATGGTGGTCGGGTCTCCGGTGAACCGCGGGTCATCTTCGGTGTCGAACTGTTCGGAGGTGGGATCGACATCCATTGAATACACGTGATGCAAGACCGTGTCCGGCTCGGGCTGTGGCGCCGCGAGCGCGATCTCGGTGGCAATCCGCAACTCCTCCTCGACCTGAGTCCTGACCAGCTCGAGCTCGGCCGCGGTCGCGATCCCCTGCGCAACCAGGTACTCGGGAAACCGCCGCAGCGGATCCCGCCGGGCATCGGCCTCGCGCTCGGCCGGGGGACGGTAATGGACCTCGTCGTCCGACAGCGAATGGCTGTATGGCCGGATCACCTTGGCGTGGACCAGGGCCGGCCCCTTGCGCGCCCGGCAATACTCGTGAGCGCGGGCCATCACGTCGTAGGATGCCAGTAGGTCGCAGCCGTCCACTTCCTGGATGAAGAGCCCGGGGAACCCGGTCACGAGCTTCGAGATCGAGCCGCCGGCGGTGTTGACCTCTACCGGAACCGAGATCGCATACCCGTTGTCCTCCACCAGGAAGACGATCGGGAGCTTGAGATTGCAGGCCGTGTTGAGGGCTTCCCAGAACTCGCCCTCGCTGGTGGCCCCGTCGCCGGTGGTGCAGAGCACGACTTCATCCCCGCGCGAGAGGTCGTCCCGCCCAGCCAGGTCAGGGCTGGCGGCATAGCGGAGCCACGCTTCCGCCGCTCCCACCGCCTGCAGGAACTGGGTCCCCGTCGGACTCGACGTGGTGACGATGTGGAGGTCGCGGTGGCCCCAGTGGGAGGGCATCTGGCGGCCGCCCGAGTTGGGGTCTTCCGCGGCCGCGACCGCCGAGAGCAGCTGCTCGGTGGCGGTCATGCCGAGGCCCAGACAGAGGGCGCGGTCGCGGTAATAGAGGTAGAACCAGTCGTAGGCCGGCCGGAAGACGCGAGCGGCGGCGAGCAGGACGGCTTCATGGCCGGCGCCCGAGATCTGGAAGAAGATCCGGTTCTGGCGCTTGAGCTGGATTTCCCGATCGTCTACCCGTCGGGAGAGCAGCATGAGGCGATAGAGGTCGACGAGGTCTGCCTTCTCCAGCTTGGGGACCGGGCGACTGCGGGGGGCGCTTCGAGTGGCCATGGCTCTCCGGGTACGGGGGATCTGCACAAACGGTCGAAAGATAGCCCGGCGAATCTAGCGTCGCACCAGCCGCCGCAGCTGGTCCAGCCGTTCGAGCGGGTTGCTCTCGGCAGCGGGCGGAGCCGCCGAAAAGAGGTCGCGCACGTCGAGCAGGATTTCCAACATGAGCTGGTCGCGCATGTAGGCGCTCTCAAGATCCACCATCCGGGCGGTTTCGCCGGCCGCCCGGGCCCGCTCGTAGGACTCGCGGTAGATGGACTCGAGGTTCGCCAGGATGCGATCGCGGGGCCGCATGGCACTCACCTCGGCGGTAGCGGAAGGGGACCTGGAACGACTCCACAAGATACCGCCATCGCTGGGGCCGACCTACTGAACGCCAGCCCTGCCATGGTCTGCCGAGAGCCCCGGCCGGTTGCCGGGGCTCTCCACTTTCCCGGGCCCCTATAGATTCAAGCCTCATTCCCATGCCCGGAGCGCTGATGCCCTGGTTTGTCCGGACCCGCTGGCGGCCCACGGCCGTCCTGCTCGCCCTCTTCCTGACCACGCCCGTCCTGGCGCAGGGGAAGCCACGCGCCCGTGACCTGGGCATCCCGCTACCCGGGACGCCCGGCCCGCGAAACGCGATCACCGACGTCGACGGTATCGAAGTGGGGCACGCGACGCTGATCTCCGGCAATGGTCGGCGCGAACGAGGCAAGGGACCGGTGCGCACCGGCGTGACCGCCGTCTTTCCCCGCGGCAAGCGTTCACCCGACCCCGTCTTTGCGGGGTTTTTCTCGCTGAACGGCAACGGCGAGATGACCGGGATCCACTGGGTGACGGAATCCGGTTTCCTCTGGGGACCGGTCATGATCACCAACACGATGAGCGCGGGGGTCGTCCGGGACGCGACGATCGCCGCGATGGTGCGATGGGGTTGGGACGCCTTCGCGGTGTCGCTCCCGGTCGTGGCGGAGACCTGGGACGGGACCCTCAACGATATCGAGGGCATGCACGTCGGACCGGCAGACGTGGCCCGCGCGATCGAGAACGCCTCCGCTGGGGCGGTCGCGGAGGGCAGCGTGGGTGGCGGCACCGGGATGATCTGCCACCGATTCAAGGGCGGCATCGGCACGTCGTCTCGCAAGCTCCCCTCCGAGGCCGGCGGGTACACGGTCGGCGTGCTGGTGCAATGCAACTACGGCCGGCGCAGCCGCCTGAGTGTGCTCGGTGCGCCGGTCGGTCGCGATATTCCCGATCTGCTGCCGTGCACGACCCTGACGCCCGCGGGCGCGGAGCGGCTCCCCGCCTGCGAGCGCCAAGGCGCCGTCGGTCCCGCGGGTCCCTCGGATGGTGACGGCGGCGGCTCGATCATTATCGTGATCGCGACCGATGCGCCCCTGCTCCCGCACCAGCTCGATCGTCTGGCGCGCCGGGCCGCGCTCGGCGTCGGACGGATGGGCGGGCTCGGCGAGGACTCCTCCGGCGACCTGTTTCTCGCTTTCTCCACCGCGAACCAGCGGGCCTCCACCGATACCGGCACGGTGCGGCTGACAATGCTGCCCAACGACCGGATCAACCCCCTGTTCGAAGCGACGGTCGACGCCACCGAAGAGGCAATCCTCAACGCCTTGCTGGCGGCGGACACGATGACCGGGGCGGATGGGAATCGGGTGTATGGACTGCCCGCGGACCGCCTGGTGGCAATCCTGAAGAAGTATGGTAGGATGTGACAGCCGCTCGCCGAGGCATCGATGTCGCTCGAAGGTAGATCCGTCCTGTTCTTCGCCGCCCCGCTCTACGAGGACCTGGAGCTCTGGTATCCCAAGATCCGGCTCGAAGAAGAGGGTGTCCGGACCGTCGTCGCCGGGCTGGGCGAGCGCACCTACCAAGGGAAGCGCGGCTACCCCATCACGGTGGACGCCAGCGTCGAACAGGTCTCCGCAGGCGATTTCGACGGGCTGGTGATCCCGGGGGGCTACGCGCCGGACATCCTCCGCCGCTCGGCCCACGTCCTCCAGCTGGTACGCGAGATCTACGGGGCTGGAAAACCGGTAGCCTTCATCTGCCACGCCGGCTGGGTGCCCATTTCCGCCGGAATCCTGCGGGGGAAGAAGGGAACCAGCGTGGGCGCGATCAAGGACGACCTGGTCAATGCCGGTCTCCTGTGGGAGGACAGTCCCGTGGTGGTGGATGGCAATCTGATTTCGTCGCGGACGCCGGCCGACCTGCCGCAGTTCTGCCGGGCGATCATTGCGAGCCTGGGCTCGGGTAAGAGGTGAGAGGTAAGAGGTGAGAGGGGGCCGCCCCTCCTACCTCTTACCTCTTACCTCTGACCTCTCACCTCTCACCTTTTCACCCCTCCCTCCCGATGTCCCTTGCGGATGCCCAGCGCCGAGTCGACGGCTGGATCAGTCAGTTCGAGGAAGGCTACTTCGACCCCCTCACCAATCTTGCCCGGCTGGCTGAGGAGGTAGGGGAGCTGGCCCGGGAGGTGAACCACCGCTTCGGCCAGAAGACCAAGAAGAAGGAGGAGGCCGAAGGCGACCTCGGGATGGAGATGGCCGACATTCTGTTCGTCATCATCTGCATGGCCAACCGGGAAGGCATCGATCTCGAAGACGCGTTCGACCGGATGATGGCGAAGGTAGAAGGTCGCGATGCCGGGCGGTGGGCGAAGAAAAGCGTGAAAAGTGAAAAGTAAAAAGTGAAAAGGGCATTCCGTGATGAGACGGAGCCCCTTTTCA
>Ga0137403_10000636_pt1 | contig 45508 bp, 31 predicted proteins | sample CZOMad2_1_16fung_FD_122057 | JGI IMG/M metagenome (GOLD analysis project Ga0137403, IMG submission 122057) | Vadose zone soil fungal communities from Angelo Coast Range Reserve, California, USA - CZOMad2_1_16fungal (Hybrid Assembly) | ecosystem: Environmental > Terrestrial > Soil > Vadose zone... | reverse complement strand
AAGAATTATCTTGTAAGCGATTTCCTTTCCAATAGATAGAAGAGCCGCGGAACGAAAAAGCCGGTCAAAATGGCGGCTTGCGGGCACCGGCCCGGCGAGCAATGAGTGTCGCGTGGCGGGAAGGCGCGAAAAGAACGGAGTGCAGGCTACAACGGTGGCTGGCCACTGGTTGTGACGGCGAAGTGGGTGTGGAGTTCGCGGTGGCCTTGTTTGGTGATGGTTAGGGCGCGGGTGTCTGGGTCTTGGAGTAGCCATTTGTGCTTTAGGGTGAGGTGCAGGAGGGCTGCGGCTAGTGCGCCGCCTAGGTGGGGGCGGCGTTCGCTCCAGTCGAGACAAGGGTAGGCGAAGCGGCGGCGTTGCGTGCGGGTTGCGGCGAGATCGAGCCCGAGCGATTCGAGGGCCTTTGTGCCGGATGGGCTCAGGTCGTAGGCGGTTTCTTTGTTTGAGGTGGCGGAGAGCCAGCCCAGGGATTTGAAGCGGTCGTGCAGAGCTACGCCTAGCGTTCCGGCGATGTGGTCGTAGCAGGTGCGGGCGGCGCGGAGGCGATTGGGCGTGCTGGGGACGAATGTGTTGCGGTGGGTTCCCGCCAGGACGCTTAGGGCTTCGAGAGCGGCGGCTACGTTGTTTCCTTCCAGGCTGTAATAGCGATGTTTTCCTTGCGCCAAGACTTTTACCAATCGCTGGGTCTTCAGGCGGTGGAGGTGAACGCTGGCGGTGGATGGCGTGACGCCGGCGACCATGGCTAGCTCGGTGCTGGTTCTGGCGCGGCCGTCTACCAGGCAGTAGAGCATACGGGCGCGGGCGGGTTCCCCGATGGCTGCGGCGATTTTGGAGACGGAGTGGTCTGCGTGGTTTTCGATAGTCATGGTGCAACCATAGTTTGATTGTGGACGAAGTGTTGTTGCTAGGCAAGCGGGATACTGCTGGGCATGCGACCTACTCAGGCTGCGGGCGGGAAAGTTGGGCGCCGCGAGGCTATTAGCGGGATGGTGGCTGCGGTTGCCGCGCTGAGCGTTGGTTGCGATGCGACTGCCGGACTTACTACCGAGGGGACAGCCATGAGGATTGTGTGCGTCATACGCTACCAGATCGATCCATTTCAGCGCGAGGCGTTCAAGAAATATGCCGAGAATTGGGGGCGGATTATTCCGCGGTGCGGCGGGCATTTGGTGGGATATTTTTTGCCGCACGAGGGGACTAACGATATTGGCTGGGGGCTGATTGCCTTTGAGAGTTTGGCTTCGTACGAGGCTTACAAGACAAAGCTGAAGATCGATGCGGAGGCGCGGGAGAATTTTGCTTTTTCGCAGGCGAAGAGATTTATTCTGCGGGAGGAGCGGAATTTTGTTGAGGTGGTGGAGGGGACTTTTGGGGTGGCGGCTTTGGCGGTGAAATGAGGGTGAAGATGCTTCAGCGGCTAAAGCCGAAGAATGGGCGGATCAGGATGTCGGACCTAAAGGTCCGACCCCCCAGAAAAGAAGACAAAAAGAGAGACTCGCCGGCAAGATGCCGGCGCCACCAGATTGGCGCCGCGGCGCGGAAGAGTTAGTCGGGTTTGTCCGTTAGATTGCGGACTAGCCAGGGGATGATTACTTTGCGAAAGATTACTGGGTCGGGCCAGATTTTTACCTGGCGACCGAGATGACCGCCTTGGGGATTGATCCAGGCTTCTTTGGGAACGTCGCCGCTGGTTAGGATCAGGTAGGTGTCCGAGATGGGGACTTGGGTGTCGAGCGCGCCGGCGATCAGCAGCATGGATGATGTGGGCTTGCCGATCAGGCCTTGGGTGACCAGGGACATTTTGGGGAAGATGGTGACTAGATCGTCCACGGATTTTGCGCCTTCGTAGATGGACATGAGGGCGGGGCCGAGGCCGAAGAGATATTCGCGGTTGCCCAGCGTTTTTTGGATGACAAAGTCTTTTTGGAAGGTGGCGTCGGCCGGGGGCGATTGCGCGACGACTGCTTTGACGCGGGCGTGTTCTAGGACGGCTAGTTTGGTGGCCCAGTAGGCGCCGAAGCTTTGGCCGTTGATGCCGATGCGGGATTTGTCGACTTCGGGACGGGTTTGCAGATAGTCGAGGACTTTGGAGAACATGCGCTCGGCGGTTTCGCTCGCTTTGATGGGCGCCTGTCCGGTGCCGGGAGAATCGACGCCGATGAAGCCGATGCCGTAGGGAAGGATGGCGCCGTAGTTTTCGGTGAGATCTTCCTTGCGGGAGTCCAGGCCGCTGATGGCGATGACTACGGGGACGGGGCCTTTGGCGTTTTTCGGAAGACGGAGGTAGCCGACGATTTCTTTGCCTTCGAAGGGAATACGGACTACTTCGAGCGGCGGATCTTGCAGGCGGGCGTGGGCGAGAAAGGCTTCGAGGGCTTTGGCGTAGGCCTGCTGCTTGCCGGGAGATGCGGGGACGGGCCAGCGCCCGAAGGAATAGAGACGCCAGGCGCGAACGTATGCGGCGCTGGCTTTGGCTGGATCGGTGGCTTCGAGAGATTTGGCTTGGGCCATGTAGCGTTCGGCGATTTTGCTGAAGCCGGCGGCCCATTCGTCGTTGTCGGTGGAGTTGATCGAAGCGAAGGCTTCGCGGACGTCGGCTGGATCGAGGCCGATTAGCGGATACATGCCGTTTTCGGCGCGTTTGACGGCTTCGGTTTTGATTTCGTCGATAGTGCGTTCTTTGGTGGCTTGGGCTTTGGTCGAAGTGGCGCAGATTGATGCGCAGGCTAGCGCACAGGCCATGCACAGAAAAGTGATCGCGTGTTTGCCGAACGTTCCCAGAACTAAATTCATTTACTTTGTTCCTTTCAATTTGGCCAGTGCCGACTGGTAGTAGGAGTCGTCGTAATATTTTTCTGGAGACGGCGGATGGCCGGCCCATTGGCCTTCAACTTCGGCGCGCAGTTTGAGAACGTTTTTGAATCCGGCGTCGTCGAGGAGGGCGTCTTTGGAGTAACCGCCAGGACGCGTCATGAGGGATTCGTAGGTTTGCGCGGCGGCTTCTGAGGCTAGTTTGTATTGGGCGGTGAGGAGTTCGATGACTTGCGGCTTGTTTTCGGGCGCGAGAATCCAGCGCTGGGCTTCGATGCAGGCGGCCAGGAAAGCGACCAGCGTGTCGCGATGTTCCTTAGCCCATGGGCGCATGGTGAAGAAACCGGCGGCTTGATAGGGGCCGATTAGATCTTGCACGGAGCCGAGGCTTACGAAACCTTCGCGTTTTGCAGTGATGGAGGCTGGCGGACCTAGCATGGAACCGGCGAAGTCTTTGTGTTCGCGCATGGCAATGAGCCTGGCGGGAGTGGCGCCGTAGGCTTTCATTTCGTAGTCGCGAGTGACTTCGAGGCCATTGGCGGAGAGGATCTTTTTCATTTGCAGGGCGTAGGCGGTGTTGACGGCGTCGACGATCAGGGTTTTGCCGCGCAAATCTTTGATGGATTTGATTTCGGACTGGGCGATTAGTTCGTTTTGCGAGCCTTCGCCGCCCATGACGATGACGGCGTCGGCTTTGGCGAGTTCGACCATGGCGACGGCGTTGTCGAGGGCGAGATAGACGATGTCGCCTTTGCCTGCGGCGAGATCGCCGCGAACTTCATCGGAATTGGCTTTGTTGGTGTTTTCAACTTCGAGGCCGTATTTGGCGAAGATGCCCTGCTTATCGGCGATGACGAATTGCAGAGGCCGGCCGAGCAGGGTGAGGGCGCGGATTTTCTTAGGGATGGGCGATTGTGCCGGCACCGGCGGTGCGCTAAGAATGGCGAGAGCGGCGAAGCACAATGCGATACGTGGGAATGGTTTCATCGAGATTTTCCTTTTCTATGCGCCTTCGTGTTGCGAGCCCCTTAGGCGGCGCCTTCGTTTAGTCCTTCGAGGGACCATTCGGTTACGGGCATGGGGTCGAGGATGGGCTTGCCGAGATTGGGGCAGCTCAGGGCGTAGAGGCCGGTGTCGGTGCCGCACCAGAGGATGTTGCGGTCCCATTCGATGAAGACGTTGTCCACGGTGCGATCGTAGCTGCCGAATTTTTTCAGATCGCCGCCTTGGGGCGGGACGAAATAGGCGACTTCCTGTGGGTTATAGAGATCGCCGATGTCATAGCAACGCAGCCCGGCAATGAAATAGGAATAGGCGATGAATTCCTGGCGCGGCTTGCCAGGAGCTTTCAGGTGCGGCGGATTGTGCGCGCCGAAGCGGCCACGTTTGAAGCAGAAATCGCGGTAGGGTGCCTCGGGCGGAGGAATGGGCCGCGGTAACTGGGCTACGGGAACGGGATGTTCTTCATCGCGAATGTCGACGACCCAATTGGGGAGATAAATTTGGTTGCAATCTGAGTTGGTGGTTTCGCCGTTGGTGATGACGAAGCCGCGGTCGAGAATGCCGCAGTAGATGGTATGGAAGGCGATGCCCATTCCGGAATATTGCGCGGGCGGCTCGAAGCGGCCGATTTCTTTTTGATGTTTTGGATCGGAGAGATCGAGAATGATGAAACCATTGCAGCCAAAGGCGCCGTAACCGCGATTGCCGCCGTCTTCGAGCTTCTTGGGGACGTAGACGGGGCCGTGGAGTCCGGCAAAGGGCGTTTGATCGGCGACGACTTTGGGCGGGACTAGCTTGGACCAAATCCACTTGTTATATTCGGCTTCTTCGCCTTTGCGGGAGCCGGGAACCCACCACATGGAGACTTCCTTGGCGCTGGACGGATCGGAAGCGTCGATGATCATATTGCCGTTGACCAATTGACGGAAATATCCGGGCTGGTGGCTGAAGGATTCGTCGGGAGCGGTGTCAAGGTAGGCGTATTTTCCGCCGTCGTAATAGTTGCGATGAGTGCCCTGGCCGGTGGCTCCGGTGCTGAATTCGGAAAGCTTGGTGATTTTGGATGGATCGCTGCAGTCGTAAAAGCGGACCCCGCGGAGACCTTTGAAGTTTTTGCGCTTGTCGTCGAGATGGGGATCGTCGTATTTGCCCATGGGGGCTTCCGGAGTGGAATCGGTGATAGGGGTTTGCGAGCCGGTCATGAGGATCCACTTTTTGAGGTCTTTGTTGTAGGCGACCTGGACTTGATTGCCGTCGAAGCCCGCTTTGTTGTAAATGGTGGGCTTGCGGACATCGCTGACGTCGAGGACATCACCCTCTTGGAAGAGGTAGCGGCGGTTGCCGATGGACATCAGTTGCATCTTGCCGTGGCGATTGTGACCGCGGACGTGGGCGAGGATTTCCATGTTGCGGATGTACATGCGGCGGTCGAGGTAACTGATACTGTTGGGCGAGGGGTGGCCGTGATGATCGGCCCAGGCGGCTAGGGGCGCACCGGCAAGGGCCATGGTGGCACCGGCGGTCTGGCGGAGGAATTCGCGGCGAGTGGGGCCGCCGTTGGGTTTTGGCGCGCCAACTGGATCTGTTCGGGGGCAGTTGGAATTTGCAGGGGGAGATTTGCGGGTCATGCCGGGAGAATCCTTTCGCAGCCGAGTGAGGTTTCTGTCATAGGTTGGACCGCTGTACCACAAAGCGAAGTTCTGGGTGCGACGGGGAATAAAATAGGGTAGAAATGAAGGAATTGCAAGGGTTAGTGGGATGCGGTATAGTGGTCCAACCTTCAGGGTGCACCCGAAGTCGGGCGGGCAGAGTGCGAAGTATACGGTTCAGCTGCAAGAAAAGTCGATTGGCCGCTGCAAGAATCGTCCCACTAATCGCTGCCTACCAGGTGCGAGAGCAGAACGTTGTTCTCGAACGTCTTTATTGCCGGGGATTGAGTCTCTATGTGTTGGAGGGTCGAGCGGAATGGCTATAGCGAGCATTAATCCGAGTAATGGAGAGGTGCTGAAGAGGTTTGAGGCGCTGCCGGATTCAGCGATCGAGCAGAAAGTGCGGCTGGCGGCCGAGACGTTCCCGAAGTTTCGCAAGCTGAGCTTTGGGGAGCGCGCGGTGATGATGCGGAAGGCCGCGGATATTCTGGAAAGCGACAAGGCTGAGTTCGCGAAGCTAATGACTTTGGAGATGGGGAAGACCTATCGGTCGGCGATGGACGAGGCGGTGAAGAGTGCGTGGGGCTGCCGCTACTACGCTGACCACGCGGAAAAGTTCCTGGCCGACGAAACGATTGAGACCAGCGCCAGCCGGAGTTACGTAAAGTATCAGCCGATGGGCGTGATTCTGGTGGTGATGCCGTGGAATTTTCCGTTCTGGCAGGTGTTTCGGTTTATCGCGCCAGGATTGATGGGTGGGAATGTCGGGCTGCTGAAGCACGCGTCGAACGTGCCGCAGTGCGCGCTGAAAATTCAAGAGATTCTGCAGCGGGCGGGTTTTCCCGAAGGAGCGTTTCAAACGCTGTTGATCGGGTCGGATAAGGTGGACAAGCTGCTGGAAGATCCGCGGATCGCGGCGGCGACGCTTACGGGAAGCGAGGACGCCGGGGCGAAAGTGGGTGCGGGCGCGGCAAAACGGATCAAGAAGGTGGTGCTGGAACTGGGCGGGAGCGATCCATTTATCGTGATGCCGAGCGCCAACCTGGAAGAAGCAGCGACGATAGCGGTGAAGGCGCGCACGGTGAACAACGGGCAGTCTTGCATCGCGGCGAAGCGGTTTATTGTGGCGGAATCAATCGCGGACCGATTCGAGAAAGTTTTCGTGTCAAAGATGGAAGCGCTGAAGCTGGGCGATCCATTTGACGAGAAAACGGATGTAGGGCCGCTGGCGACGGCGGATGCGGTGGAGTCTTTGCACGCGGACGTGCAGAAAACACTGCAAGCAGGCGGGCGCTTGTTGACTGGCGGCAAAGCTGCGGACCTGAAGGGGAATTTCTATTTGCCGACGGTGTTAACAGATGTTCCGAAAGATTCGCCGGCGTACAAAGAGGAATTTTTTGGGCCGGTGGCGTCGCTGTTCCGGGCAAAAGATATCGACGACGCGATTCGAATTGCGAACGACACGCGATTTGGACTTGGCGCAAGTGCCTGGACGAATGATCCGAAAGAGCAAGAGCAATTCATCAGCGAGCTTGAAGCGGGGATGGTGTTCGTAAATCAGATGGTGGCTTCGGACCCGCGGGTTCCGTTTGGCGGCGTGAAACGGTCGGGTTATGGGCGGGAATTGAGCACTTTCGGGATTCGGGAATTCGCGAACGTAAAAACGGTATGGGTTAAGTAGGCAAAGCGAAAAAAGGTTGCCGCGGGCGGCGTGCGGAAAGGGAGCCATGTACAAGGTCGTGACGACATCGCGTTTGTACGAGCAGATCGTGCAGCAGATCGAGGAATCGATTCTGAAAGGGGCGCTGAAGCCCGGCGACCAGCTTCCGGCGGAGCGCGACTTCGCGCGGCAGTTTGGAGTGAGCCGCACGGCGGTACGTGAAGCGGTAAAGGCGTTGCGGGAAAAGGGTCTCGTGGAAGCGTATCCGGGACGCGGGACGTTCGTTACGAATGGAACTCCGCCATCGGTGCGACAGTCGCTGGGCAGAATGATGCGGGCGGATCAGCCGGAAGGAACGGCGCAGTTGGTGGAAGTGCGGGAGATTCTCGAGCCGGAAATCGCAGGGTTGGCTGCTTCGCGGGCTGACGAAGAAGCGATCGCGACGATGCGGGAAGCGATCGAAGTGATGGACAACACCAAGGACGATCCCGAAGGGTTTATCGAGGCGGACCTGGATTTCCATTTGGCGCTGGCGGAAGCGGCGGCGAATCCGCTGATCCTTTCGCTGATCGATTCCATCGTGGCGGTGTTGCGCGATCAGCGGATGACGATCTTCAAAGTGGATGGCGGTCCGGAACGCGGGCAATATCACCACAAGAAAATTTTGGAGGCAATCGAGCGTCACGATCCGCAAGGAGCTCGGGAGGCGATGCGAGCGCACTTGAAGCAGGTTCGGGAAGATTCGGAAGGTCCAGCACCGCGCATCAGGTAGCGTTCGGACAATTGGTTCGATCAGGAGAGGGATGTTCGATGGCGAATCTGGGATTTGTCGGGCTGGGAGTGATGGGCAGCGAGATGGTGAATCGTCTGCTTGGCAAGGGCCACACGGTTACGGGATATAACCGCACGCGGAGTAAGGCGGAGTGGCTCATCAAGAAGGGGATGAAGTGGGCAGATTCTCCGGGGGAAGTGGCGGTAGCGGCGGACGTGACATTTTCAATGGTGACGAATTCAGCGGCTCTAGGCGCGATCATGAATGGCGCGGATGGAGTGCTGGCCGGACTGAAACCCGGAAAACTCTTGGTGGACATGAGCACGGTGAGCCCTGCGTATAGCCGGGAGATCGCGGCGAAAGTGCGCGAAAAGGGCGCGGATATGGCGGACGCGCCGGTGTCTGGCAGCGTGATTACGCTGCAGGAGGGCAAGCTGTCGGTGATGGTGGGCGGCCGGAAAGAGACCTTCGAGCGCGTAAAGCCTTTGCTGCTGGATATCGGGCCGAAAGTGACGCATGTGGGCGAAAACGGCTTGGCGCTGGTGATGAAGATTGGAACGAATCTGAGTTTAGCGGTGCAGATGCTGGCGTTTTGTGAAGGAGTGCTGCTGGCGGAGAAGAGCGGGATCGCGCGGGAAGTGGCGGTGGATGTGTTGACGCACAGCGTGATCGCATCGCCGATGGTGCAGTATCGCGGGCCATTCGTGCTGAAGATGCCGGAAGAGGCTTGGTTCAACGTGAACATGATGCAGAAAGACATGCTGCTGGCACTGGAGTTGGGGCGACAACTGGATGTGCCGATGCCGACAACGGCGGTGACCAATGAGTTTTTGACGGCGGCGCGGGGAATGGGATTGGTGGAGAAAGATTTTGCAGCGGTGTTCGAGGTATTGGCGCAGATGTCCGGGGTGAAGAAATGACCACTGCCATGGATGTGTCGAAGACCAACGCGGGACAGGATGTGGAACAACTCCTGCGGATGTATCGGAAGATGTGGATGATCCGGCTGTTCGAGGAACAGGTGAACGAGCTGTACACGCGCGCGCTGATGCCTGGACTGGCGCATTTGTATGTGGGGCAGGAGGCGGTGGCGGTGGGAATTTGCGAGGCGCTGAAGGCGAACGACTACATTACGAGCACACATCGCGGGCACGGGCATTGCGTGGCCAAGGGCGCTTCGCCGGACCGAATGTTTGCGGAGTTGTTGGGAAAAGAAGCTGGATATTGCCGAGGCAAGGGCGGGTCGATGCATATTGCCGATCCGGCTACGGGGAATTTGGGAGCGAACGCGATTGTTGGCGGGAGCGCTGGGATTGCCACGGGAGCGGCCTTTTCTTCGAAACAGCTGAAGACCGGACAGGTGACGGTGTGCTTTTTCGGAGAAGGAGCGCTGGGGCAGGGAGTTTTGTACGAGGTAATGAATTTGGCGGCGCTGTGGAAGCTGCCGGTGATTTATGTTTGCGAGAACAATCTTTATACCGAGTACACGCATTATTCGGAGACCACGGCGGGCGAGATTCTGGCGCGCGGAATGGCGTTTGGCGTGCCGTCGGAGGGCGTGGACGGGCAGGACGTGCGCGCGGTTTATGCAACCGCGAAGAAGTTGGTGGATCGGGCGCGTAAAGGCGAAGGCCCGGCCTTTCTGGTTTGCAATACATACCGGTATACGGGGCACCATGTTGGGGACATCGCCCGGGAATATTACCGGTCTAAAGAAGAAGAGCAGAAGTGGAAGACGGAGCGTGACCCGATCAAGAACTTTCAGGAGTGGCTGTCAGCGGGAAAGTTGGCGGATGCCAGTGCTTTCGAGCGCATTCAAGGTGAGGTGCGAGCTGAGATGAAGGCGGCGGTGGAATTCGCCATTGCGGCGCCATATCCGAGCATCGACGAAGTAGACCAGGACGTGTATGCCTGACGCGACTCCGAGGGAATTGACGTTCGCACAAGCAATTCGAGAAGCGCTCGCGGAAGAAATGCGGCGCGACTCGCGAGTGTGCATTTTTGGCGAGGATGTGGCCGAGGCGGGAACGCCTTTCAAGGTGCTTTCCGGCTTGGTGGAAGAATTCGGCACGGAGCGCGTGATTGACACGCCGATTTCGGAGGCGGGATTCACGGGAGTGGGTGTTGGCGCGGCGATGACGGGAATGCGGCCGGTGGTCGACATCATGTTCGGCGATTTTTTGACGCTGACGATGGACCAGATGGTGAACCAGGCGGCGAAAGTACATTACATGTCGGGCGGAACGTGGAAAGTACCAATGGTGTTGAGGACGACGCTGGGTGCGACGCGACGCTCGGCGGCACAGCATTCGCAGTCTTTGCACGCGTGGTTAAGCCATGTGCCGGGACTGAAGGTGGTTTTGCCTTCGACCCCTTACGACGCGAAGGGCCTGATGAAGACGGCGATTCGCGATGAGAATCCGATCGTCTTTTTTGAAGACAAGATGATGTACAAGATTAAGGGGCCGGTGCCGGAAGAAGAGTACACGGTGCCGTTGGGCGTAGCGGATGTGAAGCGCGTTGGCGAAGACATCACGTTGGTGGCGACGAGTAGCATGGTGCAAGTGGCGCTTGGTGCAGCGACGCTACTGGAAGCGATCGGAATCAGCGCGGAGGTGGTTGATCCGCGGACGACATGGCCGCTCGATGAAAAGACCTTGATCGAATCGGCGAAGAAGACTTCACGAGTGATCGTGATGGATGAAGGCTACGGACGGTACGGAGTGACCGGAGAGATTGCGTCGACGATTTCTGAAGGCGCGTTCTACAGCTTGGAAGCGCCGGTGAAGCGAATGGGCGCGATGCATGTGCCGATTCCGTTTTCGCCGCCGCTGGAAGACCTTACGGTGCCGACGGAGCAAACGGTATTTGAAACAGCGCGGGCGATGTGCGGTAAGGCCTGAGGGCGGTACAGGAGGCTTACGATGGCGATCAAGACGTACGGAGCCATGGCCGTTGACTGGGAGAACCGGATCGATTTTGACCGGTTGCGGTGTGAGCGGCTGGCCCGCGCGAAGAGTTTTCTGGCGAAGTCGGAATGCGGTGCGCTGCTGTGCTTTGACATGAACAACGTGCGGTACATTACCGCAACGCACATCGGCACTTGGGCCCAAGACAAAATGAGCCGGTTTACGCTCCTGCCGCAGAATGGCGAACCGATTCTTTGGGACTTCGGATCGGCGGCGAAACATCATCAGTTGAATTGCCCTTGGCTTGGCGAGAGATCGCGGCCGGGGATTCCGTTGTTGCGCGGAGCCATGTCTCCCGAGATGGGCCGAGCGGAAGATGTGGCGCGCAAGATCAAAATCGAACTGGAAAAGCACGGCTTGGCGAAAGAGCCGCTCGGGGTAGACATTGTCGAGCCACCGATTTTGTTTGCGCTGCAGAAGGAAGGGATCACGGTTGTTGATGGGCAGCAGATCATGTCCGACGCGCGAGTGATCAAGACGCAAGACGAGATTGCGCTGCTGAATCATTCGGCGATGATGGTGGATGCGGCCTACGATGAATTGTATCGAGCGATGAAGCCGGGGATGAGCGAGAACCAGGCTGTCGGACTGGTGAGCAAAGTTTTGTACGACATGGGTTCGGAGTATGTGGAGGCCGTGAACGCGATTTCCGGAGAGCGGTGCAATCCGCATCCGCATGTATTTTCGGATCGCGTGCTGCGGCCGGGCGATCCGGTGTACTACGACATTCTGCATTCCTATATGGGCTACCGAACGTGCTACTACCGGTGCTTCACCATCGGATATGCGTCGCATGCGATGGTGGATGCGTACAAGCGGTGCCGCGATTATCTGGACGCGGCAATTTCGCTGGTCCAGCCAGGACGGACGACCGCGGAGATTGCTTCGGTGTGGCCCAAGGCGCAGGAGTTCGGCTTCCCGAACGAAGAAGCGGCGTTTGCGCTGCAATATGGGCACGGCATCGGACTGGCGATTTGGGAAAAGCCGGTGATCAGCCGGCTGGTTTCGCTGGAACATTCGTATGAGATCAAGCCGGGAATGGTGTTTGCGCTGGAGACATTCTGGCCTTCGACGGACGGATGGAGCGCCGCGCGTATTGAAGAGGAAATTGTGGTTACGGAAACGGGGCACGAAGTGATTACGCGATTTCCGGCGGAAGAGTTGCTGGTGGCCGGAGCGCACTACCACACCGTGAACGGACCGCTAGCCACGACGCGCGAGAATGATCCGGCGCCGAGCCGGCAAGTCGCGAAAATGGTGGAGGCGAGCGCAAAAACGGAACGAGTGGGAGCGACGGACTGAGAAAGCACGCTCTCGGTCTATAAGGGGACTATGGCGATTAGCGTGGTGATGCCTGCGCTGGAGATGGCGCAGGAAACGGGAAAGCTGCTGGCGTGGCGGAAGAAGGAAGGCGAACACGTCGTCAAGGGCGAGCCGTTGCTGGAGATCGAGACGGATAAGGCGGTGGTCGAAGTCGAGGCGCCGGGCGATGGAGTTTTGGCTGGAGTGACTGCTGGCGTCGGAGCCGTGGTTCCGGTGGGCGAGACGATTGGCTGGCTAGTCGGTCCGGGCGAGAAGGTTCCTACTCAACCGTCGGCAGCCGCGCCTACGGCTCGCGGGTCCAGCGCATCACCGAGCGCGGCGGCCGCAAACGTTACGGCTCCTGCACAGGTGGTGGCTTTGAACGTCGCGGCGCAAATCTCGCCGAAGGCGCGGCGGCTGGCGAAGGAGCTGGGCGTCAACATCGTGCAGCTTCGTGGAACCGGGCCGGATGGGACCATCACCAGCGAGGATGTGCAGGCAGCAGCAGGGGCAGCGTCGGTCGGCGCGGCGCCAAACCCAGCCGCGGAACCACTGAGCCAAGTCGCACGGCTCATGGCTGAGCGAACTGCGCAGAGCTGGACCAGCGTTCCGCACTTTTTTGTGGTGCGGCATGTGCTTGCCGGCGGCGTTCTGGCTGCGCAGAAGCGCTTTGGCGCCGAGGTTGAAAAAGCGCATGGAGCGAAGCTTTCCGTTACGGATGTGCTGATCGCTTTGGTTGCGCGGGTGCTCACGAAGCATCCACGAATCAATTCGAGTTGGACGGGAACTGCGATCCAGACGAACGCGGACGTTAACATCAGCGTGGCGATGGCGGTGAAGGACGGAGTGGTCGCGCCGGTCATTGCCAAAGCAAACGTGGAATCGCTGGCCAAGATTTCAGCGCAGCGCCGGGATTTGGCCGAACGCGCGCGAGCGAACCGGCTGCGTCCGGCGGACATCACTGGCGGGACTTTCACGATCAGCAATCTTGGAATGTACAAAGTAGATTCGTTCACGGCGATCATCACGCCGCCGCAAGCTGCAATTCTGGCGGTGGGCGGGATCTCCGATCGTGTCGTGGCGGTGGATGGTAAAGCCGCAGTGCGACCGATGATGACGATTACGCTTTCGAGCGATCATCGGGTGGTCGATGGGGCGCGCGCGGCGGAATTTCTGGGCGAATTGGCGGATGCGCTTGGCGCACCGGAGAAATGGCTGGGTTGAAAGGTCTTAGGCACAGGCACGCCAAGGAGTAGGTATCAACCGGGTTACGCAGGCTTCCTATCCAACTATGACCGCGCCGAATTCGCAGAAAAAACCTTTCTACCTGGGGATGTCGTTTCAAGTGCTGATGGGAGTGGCGCTTGCCATTCTGCTCGGGTACATAAGTCCAGCAACGGCGACGGCGATGAAGCCGCTGGGCGACGCGTTCATTCGACTGATCACCATGATTATTACGGTGATCATTTTCTGCACGGTAGTCACGGGTATCGCGGGCATGCAGGACATGAAGAAAGTGGGCCGGGTCGGCGGAAAGGCGCTGGTGTATTTCGAAGTGGTCAGCACGCTGGCGCTGTTGATCGGCTTGGTGGTGGGAAACCTGGTGCGTCCGGGAAGCGGGTTCAACGTGAATCCCGCCACGCTGGACGTAAAGGCAGTGGCGGACTACGCGGGACAGGCCAAGGCGCAAAGCATCAGCGACTTTTTGCTGCACATTATTCCCAGCACGCTGGTGGACGCTTTCTCAAAAGGCGACATCTTGCAGGTGCTGCTGGTTTCGATTCTCTTCGGATTTGCGTTGTCGATTGTCGGGCCGCGCTGCAAGCCGTTGATGGATGTGTTAGACCCGCTGACGCAAACGGTTTTTGGAGTAGTGAAGATTTTGATGAAGTTCGCGCCGATTGGAGCCTTTGGCGCGATGGCGTTTACGATTGGGAAGTATGGGATTGCCTCGCTGGGGCCGCTGTTCAAGCTGATTGTGGTTTTTTATCTCACGTCGATTTTGTTTGTGATGCTGGTTCTCGGGCTGATCGCTCGGGCGGCCGGGTTCGGGATCTTGAGATTCCTTTGGTATATCCGGGAAGAGATTTTGTTGGTGCTGGCGGTCAGCTCCTCGGAACCTGCTCTGCCGACGTTGATGGCGAAACTGGAAAAGGTTGGTTGCTCGAAGGCGTTGGTCGGATTAGTGGTGCCGACCGGATACACGTTCAACACCGACGGCACGAGTATCTACATGACGCTGGCAGCGCTCTTCGTGGCGCAAGCGACCAACACGCCGCTAACGCTTGGCCAGCAACTGACGATTCTCACGGTGGCAGTGCTGACGTCGAAAGGCGCAAGCGGCGTGCAGGGAGCGGCATTCATCGCGCTGGTGGCAACGATGATGGTGATTCCGACGATTCCGGTGGCGGGCATGGCCATCATTTTGGGAATCGACCGCTTCATGAGTATGTGCCGGGCGACCGTGAACATGGTGGGCAACGGAGTGGCGACGCTTGTGGTGGCGCGATGGGAAAAGGAAATTGATCGCGAGACGCTGCAGCAGAATCTGGCCTGAGAATCGCGGCAAGGGTGTGGAACCACAGTGGTTCCTGAGGACCGGTTAGACGCGCATGGCTGAGCAGTACGACATCGTCATTGCGGGCGCAGGGCACAACAGCCTGATTGCTGCTGCGTATCTGGCGAAAGCTGGATATCGCTGTGTGGTCCTCGAAGGACGGCCGATTGTCGGCGGCGGCGTGAAGTCGGCGGAACTTACGCTGCGTGGTTTCACACATGACGTTTGTTCATCGGCGCACAACGGGATTCACGGCAATCCTCTGCTGCGTGAAAATGAACTGAAACTTGGGGACTACGGACTGGAATACATCTATCCCGATCCGGTGTTTCATATGCCGTTTGCGGACGGCAGTTATCTGACGCAGTGGCGGGACCTCGACCGCACGTGCGCGGAGTTCGCCAAGTTCTCCAGGAAAGACGGAGCGGCGTACCGGAGGATGATCGCGGAGTACGAGACCGTGAAGCCGCTGCTCAATGCGGTGACGTTTACGCCCATTGGTTTCGGGAAGCCGATCAACGAGCGTCTTGCCGAGCATCCGCAAGGCAAATTGTGGCAGCGGCGGCTGGCGCTCTCGGCTTGGGAAATTCTCCGCGACACTTTTGAGGACGATCACTGCCGCGCTTTTATGACCGGCTGCCCGTACTCGCTACAGCCTTTGCAGGACCCGATGACGGGCCGCGCCGCGTACATTCCCCTGCATCAGCAGCGCGAAAGCCGCCCCTTGCCAAAGGGGGGATCGGGCGCGCTTTCGGAAGCGCTTTCGCGCTATATCGCAGCCCACGGCGGCGTGATTATCGCGAATAAGTGGGTGAAGCAACTCGTCGTTGAGGGAGGCAAGTGCACCGGGGTGGAGTGCTCTGACGGCAGCACGTATCGCGCGCGCAAGGCAGTGCTTTCCACGATCCACATAAAACAGCTGGTGGACATGGCGCCGCGGGAGCTGTGGGGAGCGGATTTCCTGGAAGGCGTGGAACTTTGGGAGGCTGGACTGACGCTATTCGCAACGAATTACGCGACGACCGAACCGCCGGCATACCAGGTCGATGGTGGCAAAATTCTTTCCCCTGTCCATTCGGGCATGACCGCAAGTTCCGACCGGGCATTGCGCTTGAGCGTTGACTACGCGCGTGGCGCGGTGAATACGAACGAGCCCCCGCTGCACGTGATCTGCTGCAGTATTGCTGATGCGAGCCGCGCGCCAGCCGGAATGCACACGGTAAAAATTGTTGCATATCAGCCTTACGCGCTGAAGGAGGGCCCGGAACACTGGGATGCGATCAAGCACGAAGTTTCCGACGCCAACTTGCAATACCTGCGCCGTTTTTCGCCGAATTTGACGGACGACAAAATTCTGGCGCGCACGATCGAGAGTCCGCTCGATCTCGAGCGCATGAATCCGCACAACTGGCACGGCAGTTGCCACGCGGGAGCCTCCAGCCCGGCGCAATCCGGCGCGATGCGGCCTGTTGCTGGATGGGCGCAGCATCGCATGCCGATCGCGGGGCTGTATCAGACCGGCGCGACGACGCATCCCGGAGGGTCCGTAACCGGTGGACCGGGCAGGAATGCCGCGACGGTGATGCTAAAGGATTTTGGAACGAGCATAGAGGAAGTAGTGAAGAAGGCGTAGCCGGAGAGGGAACATGAGCGACATCACGCGGCGCGGATTTGTAAAGGGGGCGGCAATTGCGCCTCTTGCGATGAAGCATTTGGCGTTGAGCGATCAGCCTGCTGCGGCGGATCGGTTCGATATTGTGGTGGCAGGGGCAGGACACAACAGCTTGATCACCGCCGCGTATTTGGCGAAAGCTGGATATCGCTGCCTGATACTCGAAGGCCGTCCGAAAATCGGCGGCGGCGTGAAGACGGCGCAACTCACACTTCGCGGATTCAAAGATGATGTCTGCTCCACAGCGCACGCGTTCCTGCTCGACAATCCGATGATGAAGAACGATGAGCTCAAGCTCGGTGATTACGGTCTTGAGTACATCGATCCTGATCCGATTTTTCACGTTCCTTTTCCCGATGGGACCTACCTGACGCAGTGGCGCGATGTGGACCGAACCTGCGCGGAGTTCGGCAAGTTTTCGAGGAAGGATGCGGTCGCCTATCGAAAGATGCTGACTGAGTTTGATGCAGTCAAGCCAATCCTGATGGGCGCGAGCTTCACGCCTATTGGGTTTGGCAAGCCACTGAACGAGCTCTTGGCGCAACACCCGCGTGGTAAGACGTGGCAGCGACGTCTCGCAATGTCCGCATGGGAAATTATTCGCGACACATTTGAGGACGAACACTGCCGTACATTCATGCTTTACATGTCTCACCTGGCGGCCGAGCCGCCGGATGCGCCGATGACCGGACGGCTCGCATACGGGACGCCGCGGCAGCAGCACACCGGGCGGCCTCTTCCCAAAGGCGGGTCCGGGATGTTGACGCAGGCGTTGGCGGGTTTTCTCGAAGCGCATGGCGCGGTAATTGTTGCGAACTCATGGGTACGCCGCCTGATTGTGGAGAATGGGAGGTGTGTTGGCGTCGAGTGCGACGGCGGAAAGACCTATCGCGCCGAAAAGGCCGTGGTTTCGACCATTCACATCAAGCATCTGGTGGACATGGCGCCGCGCGAACTGTGGGGGCAAGATTTCATCGATGGAGTGGATACCTGGCAGGCGGAACATGCCATGTTCGTGACACACTACGCGACCAGCGAGCTGCCAAAATTTGCCGTGGATGGCGGTACGCTCTCACCCGTCGAATCTGGACTCCTCATAAATCCCGAGCGCGCTTTGCGGTTTGGATACGACGATGCGCGGGGCATACCCAATCTCGAGGATCCACCGTTGCAGATCATCTGCTGCAGCGCTGCTGATCCCACTCGTGCTCCGGCAGGAATGCACACAATGAAGGTCGTTGGCTGGCAGCCCTATGAATTGAAAGAGGGTCCGCAACATTGGGACAAGATCAAGGATGAAGTCTCGGCTGCGAACCTGAACTTCTTGCGCCGTTACGCGCCCAATTTGACGGACGACAAAATCCTCGCGCGATTTATTGAAAGCCCTCTCGACATGGAGCGAATGAATCCGCACTTCTGGCATGGCAGTGCGCACTCTGGAGCGCAAAGCGCCTCGCAAACCGGCCCGATGCGGCCCATGCCCGGTTGGGCGCAACACCGGATGCCCATCCCGGGCCTTTATCAAACAGGAGCGACGACGCATCCGGGCGGATCGGTCACCGGAGGTCCAGGGCGCAACGCGGCAACTGTCATGCTGAAGGATTTTGGCACGAGCATTGAAGAGGTTGTGGCAAAGAAGGCTTAAGAACGTCTAGGAGAGTGTGGAGGCGTGTTCGTGAAACGGAAAAGTGCTATTCCTTTTTTTGTGCTGGCGGCAGTCTCGGCGGGATTTTTGCTGGTCGGTGTGCGACTCTCGGCGCAGCAGGTGTCGTCGCCGGCTGCGAAGCGGCTGGTTCCGGATAACCCCTCTCCGCACGAGGCGCCGCTGCAGCCGATTCCGTACAGTCACAAGACGCACCTGGCGTTTGGGCTGCAATGCAAGGAATGCCACACGAATCCAGAGCCAGGCAAGCTGATGACATTTCCCGACACCGGAAAGTGCATGCAGTGCCATGTCACCATCGCCAAGGACAAGCCGGCGATTCAGAAACTCGCGGAATATTCTCAATCGAAGAAGCCCATCCCCTGGGTTCGCGTCTACAACGTATTGCCTGGAGTTTCGTGGACGCATCGCGCGCACCTTGGAGCGGGCGTGAAATGCGAGACCTGCCATGGCCAGGTCGCGGGGCTGGAGAAAATGTCCGAGGTCACCAGCGTTACGACGATGTACAGTTGCCTGAGCTGTCATGAAATGAATCAGGCTAAGACGGCGTGCGAGACTTGTCACAAGAAGTGAAGCTCGCGGAGCTTCGGGCCAGGAGGTGGATCATGGCGAATTTGATTCAGTTAGAAGTGAACGGCAAGAAATATTCCGTGCATAGCGACCCGGAGACACCGCTCCTTGGCGTCCTGCGCGATGAAATTGGGTTGACCGGTACAAAATACGGCTGCGGAGAAGGGCAGTGCGGAGCATGTACCGTGCTCATTGCGGGAGCGCCGCGACGGTCGTGCCAGGTTCCAGTGCGTGCTGCTGCGGCAAAGCCCGTCACAACGATCGAGGGCCTCGAGAAAAATGGCAAGTTGCACCCAGTACAGCAAGCGTTCCTTGATGCTGGTGCGTTTCAGTGCGCCTACTGCACTTCGGGAATGATTATGAGCAGTGTCGGCCTGCTGCAAACGAACCCTCATCCAGCCCTGGCGGATATTGTCCAATTCCTGCAAGGGAATTTGTGCCGTTGCGGGACGCATCCGCGAATCATCGAAGCCGTGGGCCAAGCCGCGAAAATGATGCAGGAGCACGCGCTATGAGCTGGCCGACCAAACAGCTTGTCGCCGAACCGGAACGATACGAATTTCGCGCCAGTTCGGTCCACCACTTTGATCTTGCGCGACGCGATTTCTTCAAGATGCTCGGCGCGGGGATTGTAGTCTTTGCCACCGCCAAAGAATCGCTGGCGATGCAAGAAACGGCACCCTCGCCGCGCGGTTTCCACAATGAGGAGCTGCCGAAGGAAATCAGCGCGTGGCTGCATATCGGCGAAGACGGTGACGTCACCGCCTTCACAGGCAAGGTTGAGGTCGGGCAAAACATCAGGACGGAGCTGGCGCAAACGGTTGCGGACGAGCTGCGCGTTCCTGTCGAGAGCGTTCGCATGGTTACGGGCGACACGGCACTCACTCCTTTTGACGCCGGAACATTTGGCAGCCGAACGACGGCTACGATCGCGCCGCAACTGCGGCGTGTTTCCGCAGCCGCGCGCGCTTTGCTCGTTGACGCCGCGGCGAAGAGTTGGAACGTTACTTCGGATACGCTGGTTGCCGGCGGCGCCAAAGTGACCGATCCATCCTCGGGACGGTCGCTTCGCTACGCGGAACTCGCGCGCGGGAAAACTTTCTCACAGACTATTCCGGCAGACGATTCCGTCACTCCCGCCGCGCAATGGACAGTTGCGGGCCAGCCGATTCCGAAAGTAAATGCTCGCGACTTCGTCACCGGACGCCACCAGTACACCCCTGATATGCGCCGGCCAGGAATGCTGCATGCCAAGGTCATGCGGCCGCCTTCGTTTAACGCGACCTTGATCTCCTTTGATGACCGCGCCGCGAAAGCCACGAAAGACGTGCTGGTGGTTCGTGATGGAGATTTCGTCGGCGCCGTGGCACCGACTGTAGACGCGGCGCAAAAAGCGCTCGCAGCGACCAGAGTTTCATGGAAGGAATCACCGCAAATCGCGAACGCGGAACTCTTCACCTATCTCAAGCAAAACGCGGTACCCCATTCCGACCCGCGCTTTCGCAGGGAAAAGGGCTCCGTTGACGAAGCGCTTCTGTCCGCAGCTCATCGCCTCGACGCCAGCTATACGGTCGAATACATCGCGCACGCTCCGCTTGAGCCCCGCGCGGCGATCGCCGAATGGGTTGATGGAAAGCTCACGGTCTGGACGGGAACGCAGCGGCCGTTTGCCGTTAGAGACGATTTAGCCGACGCGTTTCACATTGCGGAGAGCAGCGTTCGCGTGATCGTTCCCGACACTGGATCGGCTTACGGAGGAAAACATACCAGCGACCCAGCGATGGAAGCGGCGCGGCTGGCGCGCGCAGTTGGAAAGCCCGTGAAACTGGTCTGGACCCGGGAAGAAGAATTCACCTGGGCGTACTTCCGGCCGGCCGGCTTGATTGAAGTTAAGAGCGCGGTCGGCGCAGACGGCAAACTCGCGGCTTGGGATTTTCACAACTATCACTCGGGGATGTCAGGCATCGAGACGCCCTACGATGTTGCCAACCAGCGAACGGAGTTTCATCAAGTTCCGTTGGTCTTGAGGAGCGGTTCGTATCGCGGCCTGGCCGGAACAGCGAATCACTTTGCGCGTGAGACGCACATGGACGCGATAGGACACAGCCTTCAACTCGATCCGTACGATTTTCGTTTGAAAAATCTTTCCGATCCACGGTTGCGCGCCGTTCTGGATTCAGCCGCGAAGGCATTCGGGTGGCCCGGCATGAAAACGAAGGAGGGGCGGGGATTTGGGCTCGCCTGCGGCATGGAGAAGGGGAGTTACGTCGCGACGTGCGCCGAGATTATTGTCGAGCGTGATTCTGGAAATGTCCGCGTCGTGCGACTTGTGGAAGCCTTCGAGTGTGGCGCCATCGTGAATCCGGACGGGCTGCGCAATCAAGTCGTTGGCGCGATGATCCAGGGGCTTGGCGGAGCGCTCTTCGAAGCGATTACCTTCTTGAATGGGCGGATACAGAATCCGCATTTTGCGACGTACCGCTTACCGCGGTTTCGTGACGTGCCGGAAATCAAAGCACTTCTTCTCGATCGTAAGGATATTCCCTCAGCGGGTGCCGGCGAGACGCCCATCATGGCGGTCGCTCCAGCCATTGGAAATGCCATTTTTGATGCCACCGGCGTGCGCTTGAATGGACTTCCGCTGGTTCCTCGCGGCTGGCAGCGCGGTTGACTCAGCGAATCGAATTTTTCAAATGTCCGCTGTCAATCGAAATCGCTCGATGCGGATTCCTCGCGTTGGCGGGTGATTCTGACAGGCTGTTGAATCCGTGCCGCCCACTATGACATAACTGTTATCTCCTGTTGCTTGACTTCGTTGCCGACGAGCAATATCTTCTCGAACAAACCTCAATCGGAGATTCTATGAAACGGACTTTTGAACTGCTTGCCAGCGCGGCGGCACTGGCCCTTTTGCTTTTCTCCAGCAACATTTCGGCGAAGGAATCCGCGGCGTCCCAGACGATCGCTTCGCGAACCGCCGCGGTCGGCGGCGTCAAGCTGCATTATCTGGCGGCGGGTCACGGGCCGGCAGTAATCCTGCTGCACGGCTATACGCAGACTTCGCGCATGTGGAGACCGATTATTCCGGCCCTCGCCCGGAAATTTTCCGTGATCGCACCGGACTTGCCGGGAATCGGTGACTCGGCGATTCCCGCGAATGGGTTGGACATGAAGAACGCCGCCATTAGCATTCACGCGCTGGCTAAGTCGCTGGGCGTAGAAAAAGCAAGAGTTGTTGGGCATGACATCGGCTTGATGGTGGCGTATGCGTATGCCGCGCAGTTCCCGGCCGAAACCGAGAAACTCGTGGTCATGGATGCGTTTCTTCCGGGCGTTGCCGGATGGGAGGACGTTTACAACAATCCGGGGATCTGGCACTTCCGCTTCAATGGGCCGACACCGGAAGCGTTGGTGCGCGGACGCGAGCGGACTTATTTCGAGCACTTCTGGAACGATTTCGCGGCCGACAAGACGCACTCGCTCCCGGAAGCCGATCGCGCGGCGTACGCGGCTGCTTATGCGCGGCCCGGCCGAATGCACGCAGGCTGGGCTTATTTCGTTTCTTTCCAGCAGGCCGCGAAGGATTTCGCCGAGCTTTCCAGGGCCAAGTTGACCATGCCCGTCCTGGCGATCGGTGGGGAGAAAGCCAACGGAACCGTGCTGGCGCTGCAAATGAAGATTGTTGCGACGGACGCGGCGATGGTCGTCCTCAAAGACACTGGACATTGGGTGCTGGAAGAGCGGCCCAAAGAGACAACCGACGCGCTGATGAGATTTCTATGATCTGGCAGGGCGGTCGTCGCCTGGCTGAGACTATCTGTACCCCCGAAGGAGTTCCGTGCATCGGAACTGGCATCGCAATCGCACCGAAGGAAAATACCGCTATGGAATGCACCGAGACAAACCTGCGTAGTTCAAGGAACCAGTGTGATCGCCAACGCGCACGGTCAGTTCTGACGCTACTGACGCTACCAGTCGCATTGCTACTTCTTGGTTGTCAGGGCCCGAAAGCGGCGGCACCGCCTCCGCCCCCCGAGGTGGAAGTAGTCAGCGTTGTCCAGCAAGATGTGCCGATCTATGCCGAATGGGTGGCGACGCTCGATGGATACGTCAACGCGCAAATCCAGCCGCAGGTCAGCGGTTACATCATCAAGCAGAGCTACAAAGAAGGCTCGGCTGTCCGCAAAGGGCAAATCCTGTTCGAGATCGATCCACGTCCATTTCAAGCGTTACTCGATCAATCCAAAGCGCAGCTCGCGCAAACGGAAGCGCAATTGGGCAAGACTCAGCTTGACGTCGACCGCGATACTCCGTTGGCGAAGGAGCGAGCGATCGCTCAGAGTCAGCTCGACAACGATGTGCAGGCAAATCTCGCGGCCAAGGCTTCAGTCAAATCTGCCGAGGCGCAGGTAGAACAAGCACAGTTGAATCTGGACTTCACGCTTGTTACTTCGCTGGTGGACGGCATTGCGGGCATCGCACAAGTTCAGATCGGCAACCTGGTGAGTCCGGCGACGGTGCTGACTTCGGTCTCGCAAGTAAACCCCATTAAAGCGTATTTCCCGATCAGCGAGCAGGAATACATGCATTTTGCCGCGAGAATCAACGCGCATAACCAGCAGGAAGTGCCGACCGATGCTCCTCCGCTGGACCTCATACTGGCCGATGGAACTATCTACCCGCACAAGGGAGCGATTCTTCTCACCGATCGCCAAGTCGACGTAACCACGGGCAGCATCCGCCTGGTTTCGGCATTTCCAAATCCGAACAACATCCTGCGGCCGGGCCAGTTTGGCCGCATCCGCGCTGCCGCGGAAACCAGAACCGGTGCGCTGTTGGTGCCGCAGAGAGCGATTAGCGAACTGCAAGGGACCTATCAGGTGGCGGTGGTCAGCAGCGACGACAAAGTCAGCCTTCGCGCGGTTCAGATCGGCGACCGCGTGGGTAGCATGTGGATCGTTCAAAAAGGCGTCCAGGCAGGGGAACGCGTGATCGTCGAAGGGTTGCAAAAGGTCAGAGATGGATCTCCAGTGCGACTCAAGAGCGCTCCGGCTGTGAAAGGCAATTGAGCCATGTCAAAGTTCTTCATTAACCGGCCGATTGTGGCCATGGTCATCGCGATTGTCTTCGTCATCATAGGAGCGGTGACGATCACCGGCCTTCCGGTCGCGCTCTTCCCGAATATCGTTCCACCTGAGGTTCAAGTTGTCGCCACGTACGTCGGTGCGGATGCGCAGACGATCGAGCAGTCCGTCGCCACCCCCATCGAGCAGCAAATGAGCGGCGTGGACAACATGAACTACATGTACTCGCTCAATTCCACTGCCGACGGGGTCATGCGGCTCATCGTCGATTACGACGTGAAGACCGAGCCGAATACCGATCTGATCTTGACGCAGGTGCGCACGACCCAAGCAGCGTCTCAGCTTCCCCTGGATGTCACAAACTACGGCGTGACGGTACAGAAGACCGTGACCGCCCCGCTGATGCTGCTGACTTTGTACTCGCCGGACGGTACGTACGACGCCCAGTTCCTTTCCAACTACGCCTACATCAATCTCGCGGATCAGATCACCCGCTTGTACGGCATTGGAAGCGTGCAGATTTTCGGAGCGGGGCAATACGCCATGCGCTTGTGGGTCAAACCCGACCGATTGGCAAAACTCGCCATCACCGTTCCTGAAATCGTCTCCGCCATTCAGTCGCAAAATACGGTGAACCCCGCGGGACAAGTAGGCAGTGAACCCGCACCGAAAGGGCAGGAGTATACCTATTCGGTCCGCGCCCAGGGCCGGCTCAGTTCTCCGGAAGAGTTCGGGGAAATCGTTGTTCGCGAGTCGCCCGGCGGAGCCGTTGTGCGCCTCAAGGACGTTGCGCGTATCGAGCTTGGCGCGCAGAACTATAGCGTGGTGGGCCGGTTGAACGGAAAACCGGGCGCCATTATCGCCGCGTACCAGTTGCCCGGCTCCAATGCGGTGCAAGCTGCCGACGGTCTCAAGAAGCTGATGGCCGACGTGAAAGCCCGCTTTCCGCACGACGTGGACTACGTCGTTTCTCTCGACACCACTCGCGCCGTCACGGAAGGCATGAAGGAGATTATCCTCACACTGGTCATCGCCATCGTTCTGGTGATCATCGTGGTCTACATCTTCCTGCAAGGCTGGCGCGCCACGCTGATTCCCTTGCTGGCCGTACCTGTTTCGTTGGTCGGGACCTTCATGTTTTTTCCGATCTTTGGTTTCTCGGTCAATACGCTTTCCCTGTTTGGGTTGGTGCTAGCCATCGGCTTGGTGGTGGACGACGCCATCGTCGTTGTCGAGGCGGTGGAACGTCACATCGAGGATGGTTTGGCGCCGAAAGCTGCGGCGCTGAAAGCCATGGAAGAAATCTCCGGCCCGGTTGTCGGAATCGCTCTGGTGCTCTCCGCGGTCTTCATTCCGACGGCCTTCATTCCCGGTATCACCGGGCGCCTGTATCAACAATTCGCAGTGACCATCGCCATCTCGGTGATTTTGTCCGCCTTCAACGCCCTGTCTCTCAGCCCGGCGCTTGCCGCATTGCTGCTTCGGCCGAAAACGAAGAGTGGCGGACTTCTCAAGAAGCTCTTCGGGTGGTTCAACCGCGGGTTTGCCGGCGTCACCAATACCTATGTTCGCGTCTGCGGGTTTCTGATCCGCAAGAGCGTGCTCGCCATGATTCTGCTGATCGCCTTCGCCGCAGGGGCCGGCTTCTTCGGCAGTAAGATCCCATCGAGCTTCTTGCCGGACGAAGATCAAGGCTACCTTTATATCAATCTTCAACTGCCAAACGCGGCGTCCTTGCAGCGCACAGACGAAGTCGCCCGGAAAATCGAAGATGCCCTGGCCATGACGCCGGGAGTCAAATACACCACCAGCGTGATCGGCTTCAGCTTGCTCAGCTTCGTGCGAACCAGTTACAACGGATTCTTTTTCGTCACGTTGAAACCGTGGGACGAGCGCAAGTCTCGCGCGGAACAGCTCCAGGAGATCAAGCAGCGCATCAACATTGCACTCAGCCAGATTCCCGAAGGCATCGCGTTTTCGTTTTCGCCGCCGGCGATTCCCGGAGTCGGTACTTCCGGTGGATTCACTTTTGCTCTCGAGGACCGGGCCGGCCGGGACGTTCAGTTTCTTGCCACCAATTTGCAAACGTTCATGGCCGCGGCGCGCAAGCGTCCGGAAATCGCCGGGCTGAGCACCACCTTCTTGCCCAGCGTGCCGCAGCAGTTTGTCGACGTGGATCGCGACAAGGTCATCAAGCAAGGTGTCGCCATCAATGACGTCTACCGAACCATTCAGGCTTTTATGGGCGGCTTGTTCATCAATTACTTCAATCGCTTCGGACGCCAGTGGCAGGTGTATATCGAGGCCGAAGGGGAATACCGCACGCGCGCCGAGAACGTGGGTCAGTTCTACGTGCGCAACAACAAGAGCGGGATGGTTCCGCTATCCGCGCTGACCCGATTTGAGCCGCGCCCCGGGCCCGAGTTCACTATGCGATTCAACGAGTATCGCGCTGCTCAGATCAACGGCGCCGCCGCCCCCGGCTACAGCGCTGGACAAGCGATGGCCGCTCTCGAGGAAGTCTTCGCGCAAACCATGCCTCGCGAGATGGGCTACGACTATATGGGCATGTCCTTTCAGGAAAAAAAAGCGCAGCAGGGTGTTCCCGCGTCCGTCGTTTTCGCATTCTCGTTGCTCTTCGTTTTCCTCATTCTCGCGGCGTTGTATGAAAGCTGGTCGCTTCCCTTCAGCGTTCTACTGAGTACCCCGGTGGCGGTTTTCGGAGCCTTTGCGATTCTGTGGCTACGCCGGGCTCTGCTCAGTGCTTTCTTGCCCAGCTACATGGTGCAAATTGAAAGCGACGTCTATTCGCAGATCGGATTGGTCATGCTCATCGGCTTGGCTGCCAAGAACGCCATTCTGATCGTCGAGTTCGCCAAGGATGAATACGAGCAGGGCAAGCCCTTGGTAGACGCCGCGCTCCAAGGCGCCCGTTTGCGTCTCCGCCCGATCTTGATGACTTCGTTTGCTTTCATTCTTGGTTCCGTCCCTTTGTGGACGGCCACCGGCGCCGGCTCAGTTGCCAGGCAAATCATGGGTACCACCGTGATCGGAGGCATGCTAGCCGCAAGCTTGCTCGGAATTTTTTTCATCCCGGTGGTCTTTTATCTGGTCGAGAAGTGGTCCGGTGCCGGCAAAGAACGCCAGCAGGCCGCCCTGCCACAGCGCGCCGCGCCAGCCGAGGGCGACTGAGATGAGAAAGCTGATTGCTATCGCCTGCATCGCGGCTCTCGGTTGCGGCTGCACCGTGGGGCCAAACTACAAGAAGCCCACGGCCAATGTTCCAGGCAGCTACCGCGGGTTGGCTCCGGAAGAAGCAGAAAAGGCCGCCGCCAACTCGATCGGCGATCAAAAATGGTCGCAGGTCTTCGAGGACCAGCAACTGCAATCCTTAATCCGAACAGCGTTGCAGCAAAACTACGACGTCCGCATTGCCGGAGCCCGCATTTTGCAAGCGCAAGCGCAACTGGGTATCACTCGCGCCGACCAGTATCCTAGCGTTGGCGGAGGCGCCGAAATCAGCGACCAGCGAAGCGCGCGGTCATCGTTTCTTCCCGCTTTCGAGAGAAGCACCGGGCAGGTGAACATTTCCGCCGCTTGGGAGCTTGATTTCTGGGGCAAGTTTCGCCGCGCTACGGAAGCAGCGCGTGCCAACCTTCTTGCCACCGAATGGGCCAGGCAAGAGGTGATCACCACTCTGGTCGCCAATGTATCCGCCGCCTATTTTCAGCTTCGCGCACTCGACTTGGAACTGGAAATCTCCAAACGCACGCTCGCTTCACGGCACGAATCGCTGCGGCTGACCAGCGTCTTAGCCGACCACGGTTCCACGTCGATGCTCGACGTCCGCCAGGCCGAGCAGTTGGTCTTCACTGCTGCCGCCGAAATTCCTTCGCTGGAACAGCAGATCGAGCAGCGAGAGAATTTGATCAGCATTCTGATGGGAAGGAATCCTGGGCCGGTCGTTCGCGGGCAGGAACTGACCGAGCAGAAGCGTCCTCCGGAGGTTCCGCCGGGACTTCCTTCTTCGCTCCTCGAACGCCGAGCGGACATCCGGGCAGCCGAACACCAATTGATCGCGGCGAACGCTCAGATCGGGGTGGCCAGAGCGGCCTACTTCCCGCAAATCTCTCTGAGCGGCTCGGCTGGCTTTCAGAGTGCGGCACTCACGGACCTGTTCAGCGGCCCTGCCGGCGCATGGAACTTCGGAGCATCGCTGACGCAACCTATCTTTACGGCCGGAAGACTCCGCTCCAACGTTCGTCTCGCGGAAGCGCAGCAGCAAGCCGCATTGCTTTTCTACGAGCAGACGATTCAAGGAGCCTTCCGCGATGTCTCGGACGCCTTGATCGCCTACCGAAAATCGAGAGAGTTCCGCACGCAGCAAGAACTTCTCTTCCAATCCGCGCAGGACGCGGCGCGCCTTTCGCACATGCGCTACAGCGGCGGCGTCACAGGTTATCTCGAGGTGCTGACCAACGAAACCAACGCGTTCTCCGCCGAGCTGGGCCTGGTGCAGGCGCAGCTCAATGAATTGCTCGCGCTGGTTCAGGTATATCAAGCGCTGGGCGGCGGTTGGCAACAGTAGCCTTATGCAGACTCGCGTAGCGGACTCCCGCCTGCGCCGCCAGAATTTGTCGCTCTAACTCCCGCTCGGTAGACTCGGCCTCCGCCTCCGATCTTCCGATGTACGGCCGCCTCATTTTTCGGGATGCACCGCTTTGTGGCAAAATGATACCGGATGCCCGCTGCGCCAATTCTCACTTCTTCAGCCCGCATCGCTTTTTCGCACCCTGCGTTCGTTCGCTTTCAATCAGCGCGCTTCTTCACTGTGCTCGCCACGGAAATGCAATCCGTCGCGGTAGGCTGGCAGGTTTACGAAATCACGCACCGTCCGCTCGACCTCGGTCTCGTGGGGCTAGCGCAATTCCTCCCCACTGTCCTTCTGTTCCTCATCGCCGGTCATGTCGCTGACCGTTACGACCGTCGCAAGTTGCTCGTCACCTGCTACGCGGGCTATGCCGTTTGCTCGGCTCTGCTACTTTTTGCCGCGCTCCACCACGTCACTCACGTCTATCCGATCTACGCCGTCCTGTTTTTGCTTGGAGTGGTGCGCTCTTTTAGCGGACCAGTCAGCCGCGCGATTCAACCGCAACTGGTCCCGCCCGAGCATTTTGCAAACGCCGTAGCCTGGAGCTCCAGCATCTATCAAGGCGCGAATATCCTCGGCCCAGCCCTCGGCGGTTTGGTGTATGCAGCGACGCGTGGTCCCGCGCCGGTCTACACGCTGGGGCTGGTGTCTGGCTTGGTCGCCGTTTCTTCCACATTTCGCCTGCCATTCCAGGAGAAACCGCGGGCCAGGGAACCCATCACTGTCCGCGCAATCCTGGCCGGCTTCCGGTACATTTGGCGAGAGAAAGTCGTTCTCGGCTCGATTTCTCTGGATATGTTTGCCGTCCTTCTAGGCGGCGCTGTCGCTTTGCTTCCGATATTTGCCAGCGAAATCCTGCACACGGGTCCTTGGGGATTGGGGCTTCTCCGCAGTGCGCCAGGCCTTGGTGCGGGAGCGATGGCCATTTTCGTCGCTCACCAGCCCATGCGCCGCGCGGGACTCAAGATGCTCTGGTGCGTTGCCGGATTCGGTTTCTGCACCATTCTTTTCGGCCTGTCGCACAACTTCTGGCTGTCGCTCGCCGCCCTCTTTTTGGTCGGCGCTTCAGACATGGTCAGCGTCATTGTCCGCGCTGTCTTGATTCAGGTTGCCACGCCGGACGAAATGCGCGGTCGCGTCAATGCCGTGGACATGATTTTTATCGGCACATCCAACGAACTCGGCGAGTTTGAGTCCGGCCTCACCGCCCATTGGTTCGGCACCGTGCCTGCCGTGGTGCTCGGCGGCCTGGGCACTCTTGTGGTGGTAGCGCTTTGGGCCTGGGCGTTCCCGGGTTTACGCCGCACCGACAGGCTCACGCCAATCATCCGCGGCACCTAGCCAGTCGCAGTTTCTCGAGCCTTGCCAACTACTTTTGCGTGGGGCTCGCAGCCGAACTCGAGCTTGGTAGTGGCGCAGCCGGGGTCTCCAAAATCGCCGCCCTCACCACCGGCGAAATCTTATCCGCGTTCTTCACCAGCACGCTCACCTGCCAGATCTGTGTTTCACTCAACGCTCCGTGAAAACCAGGCATCCCCGTCATGCGAATCCCGTTTTCCACCTTCCAGTAGCTTTCCCAAGCCTCATCATCTGTCACGCCGGTTCCATGAAACAGTTGCGGCGGCTTTGGGTACATTCCCCGGGCAATGGCCGTCTGGTCCAAGCCCGGAAGTCCATGGCAAATCGCACAGTTCTTTTTATAAACTTCGGCGCCCATCAGCAAGTTCTTATCATCCGCCGGGACCCCAGGCTCCGGATGCGGCAGCTTCTGCAGATAAGCGTCGAGCGCCATATGCGCCATCTTATGTTCAAAGGGCATGTCCGCCGCCGTTACCGCCACCGGAGCCCGTCCAGTAGCAAAGTAGAAGTACAGACCCGAAGCCACGCCCAAAACGCCAAGCAGAATCCCGATCAGCAAACCCTTGAACATACCCAACCTCCGCTCATCTGTTTTTTCCTCACCATTCGTTTTGCCGCGTCGCCAGTGTACTTTTGTCCGGGCATTTCCGCATCCAAAAAGCCTCAGTCTCACTCGCTGTCTGGAGCCTGCAAGACACGTCGTTCCACAGCCGGATGCGGTAACCATTCTTCTCCCAAATTCGTCTTAGTTATGTGTAGAGCCTTGTTTCCGGTACGCTGCCACTAAAGCTTGACTCGGCGGCTCTTCGGACCTCCATTTGCTATGGTCCCCTTTGGCAGACGCGCAGGTAGCCGTCCTCGACAGGAGAGTATGAATGGGCGACGTGAATTCTATGGGTCTTCCCGAATCGGGAGCGCGCAGCGCCTCTGCCGCCTCGAGCGGCAAGAGCCGCTGGTGGATCTGGCTCCTGGTCGTCGCTCTCATCGCTATCGGGTTCTGGTATTTCCGCGGTCGATCTGCCAGTCAGGCGCAAGGCACGTCTCAGGCTACGCCCGGTGGCGCGGGAGGCAGCGGAGGCCGTCGAGGTGCCGGCGCGGGTCCACAGATCGTTCCGGTCGTAGTGGCCGCCTCTCGAGCGGGCGATCTGCCGGTCTACTTTAATGGCCTGGGCACCGTCACGGCATTCAACACCGTCACCATCCGCAGCCGCGTTGACGGCCAGATCACCAAGATCAATTTCACCGAAGGCCAGTTCGTGCACCAGGGCGACTCGCTGGTCGAGATCGATCCCAGACCTTTCCAGGTCATGCTCGAACAAGCCGAAGGCCAGCTCGCCAAGGACCAGGCGCTACGCAAGGATGCCGAAGTAAATCTCGAGCGCTTTCAGCTTCTTTTCAAGGAAGGCGTCATTCCCAAGCAGCAGCTCGATACTCAGGCCGCGCAGGTCGGCACCTTTGACGGCGCCATTCGCAGCGATCAGAGTCAAATTGACAACGCCAAATTGCAACTCGTCTATAGCCGTATCACCGCGCCCATCAACGGTCGCGTCGGTTTGCGTCTCGTCGACATCGGCAATATCGTTCACGCTTCGGACCAGAACGGCCTTCTCGTCATCACCCAGCTGCAGCCGATCTCCGTTATTTTTTCTTTGCCGCAAGACCAGCTTCCCCAAGTGAACACCAAGCTGCGCAGCGGCGGGCAGCTCCCCGTGGATGCTTTTGATCGCGACGACACCAACAAGATCGAATCCGGCAAGCTACAGACCATCGACAATCAGATCGATACCACCACCGGCACCTACAAACTTAAAGCCATCTTCGACAACAGCAAGAATCTTCTGTTTCCCAACCAATTCGTGAACGTTCATCTCCTCGTCGACGTCAAAAAGAACCTCGTCATCGTTCCCGCAGCCGCCATCCAGCGCGGTCCACAAGGTACGTACGTCTTCGCCGTTGAAAGTGGCAACACCACCAAAATCAAGACCGTCGCTATCGCCCAAACCTCGGGCAATTCCGTCGGTCTCAGCGCCGGACTTACCGCTGGCGAGACGGTGGTCATTGACGGCCAGGACAAATTGCAGGACGGCACCAAGATCAATCCCACGGCTGCTAACGCTACTGGCTCGCAAAACGCCGCCACGAATCCGCAGCCTTCCGGCAACCAAGGCGACAATCCGTCAGGCTCGCCCTCCGGCCACAAGCGCCAGGGCCAGCAGCCGGGCACTCCTTCCGGGAAAAAACAATGAGCCCATCACGGCCGTTCATTTTGCGGCCAGTCGCCACCACCCTGCTCATGGTCGGCATTCTCTTGGTCGGCTTCGTCGCCTACCGCGAATTGCCGGTCTCCGCTCTGCCGCAAGTGGACTACCCGACGATCCAAGTTCAGACCTTCTATCCCGGCGCCAGTCCTGAAGTCATCGCTTCCGCTGTCACTGCTCCTCTCGAACGCCAGTTCGGCCAGGTCCCCGGCCTCAATCAGATGACCTCCACGAGCTCCTACGGCAGCTCCATCATCACACTGCAATTCGCTCTCGACCTCAACATCGATATCGCCGAGCAGGAAGTCCAGGCTTCCATCAATGGAGCCTCCAACCTCCTCCCGCAGGGTCTCCCCAATCCTCCGATTTACAGCAAGATCAATCCAGCAGATTCCCCGATTCTCACTCTCGCCCTCTCTTCCGACTCGCTGCCGCTCTCCAAAGTCGAAGACCTCGCCGACACCACCTTGGCCCAAAAAATCTCCCAGCTCAGCGGCGTCGGCCTGGTCACCATCAGCGGTGGCCAACGCCCGGCCGTCCGCATCCAGGCCAATCCCACCGCTCTCGCCTCCTACGGCATGAGCCTCGAAGATCTTCGCACCGCCCTCAGCCAGGCCAACGTCGATCAAGCCAAAGGCACCTTCGACGGCCCGCACCAGGCCTACACCATCGGCGCCAACGATCAGCTCATCTCCAGCGACAGCTACAAGCCGCTCATCATCGCTTACCGCAACGGCGGCCCCGTCCGCCTCACCGACGTCGCCACCGTTCTCGACGGCGTGGAAAACGTTCAGCAAGCCGCCTGGGCCAACACCAATCCCGCCGTCATCATGAACATTCAGCGCCAGCCCGGCGCCAACATCATTTCCGTCGTCGACCGCGTCAAGAATCTGCTGCCCCAACTCCAGGGTGCCTTGCCCGCCGCCGTCAAAGTGCAAATCCTCACCGACCGCACCACCACCATCCGTGCTTCCGTCTCCGACGTGCAATTCGAGCTGATGCTCACCGTCGTCCTCGTCGTCTTGGTTATTTTTCTTTTTCTGCGCAGCGTCCGCGCCACCATCATTCCCAGTGTCGCCGTCCCGCTCTCCATCGTTGGCACCTTCGGCGTCATGTACCTGCTCGGCTACAGCCTCAACAATCTCTCGCTCATGGCGCTCACCATTTCCACCGGCTTCGTCGTGGACGACGCCATCGTCATGATCGAAAACATTTCCCGTTTCATCGAAGAAGGCGAATCCCCCTTGCAAGCCGCCCTGAAAGGCTCCGAGCAAATCGGCTTCACCATCGTGTCCCTCACCGTCTCGCTGATCGCCGTCCTCATCCCTCTGCTCTTCATGGGCGACATCGTCGGCCGCCTCTTCCGCGAATTCGCCATCACTCTTGCCGTCACTATCATCGTCTCCGCCTTCGTCTCTCTAACCCTCACTCCGATGATGGCCGCCAAGCTCCTCCGCCACCAAAAAGAAGAAGACCAGACCTGGTTCTACCGCAAGTCCGAGCACGCTTTTAATTCCATCATCGCTTTCTATGGCCGCACCCTGAAATTCGTCCTGCAATATCGCAAAATCACCCTGCTCGTAACCGCCGGCACTCTGGTCGCCACCATCCTTCTTTATGTTTACGTCCCCAAAGGTTTCTTCCCGGTGCAGGACACCGGCGTAATCCTCGGCGTCTCCGAAGGCCCGCAAGACGTTTCTTTCCGCGCCATGGCTCAGCGCCAGCGCGACCTCGCTGCCGTCATTCTCAAGGACCCCGCCGTCGAGAGCCTCTCCTCCTTCATCGGCGTCGATGGCATCAACACCACCCTCAACTCCGGCCGCATTCAGATCAATCTCAAGCCGCTCGATCAGCGCAAAATCTCCGCTTCCGACGTAATCCGCCGCTTGCAGCCTGAAGTCGCCAAAGTCGATGGCATGTCGCTCTTTCTTCAACCGGTGCAGGATCTAACCGTCGAAGATCGCGTCAGCCGCACGCAATTCCAGTATTCCCTCGAAGACGTCGACGCCAAGGAACTCGCCTATTGGGTCCCCCGCTTCATCGAAAAACTAAAAGCCCTCCCCGAGCTACGCGACGTCGCCAGCGATCAGCTCAACAACGGTTTGCTCGCCACTCTCACCATCGATCGCGACACCGCCGCCCGCCTCGGCATTCTGCCTTCCGACATTGACAACACGCTCTATGACGCCTTCGGCCAGCGCCTCGTCTCCACCATCTTCACTCAGCTCAATCAGTATCACGTCGTTCTGGAAGTTGATCCGCAATTCCAGCAAAACCCGGACTCGCTCAAAAATATCTACGTCCGCTCCTCCACGGGCCAGTCTCCCTCGTCCGGTTCCGGCACTTCCATCACCGCCACCAGCGGCGCCGTCAGCTCCACGCCCGTTGCGCAAATTCCTCTCAGCGCATTCACCCGCTTTGATCCGGGTTCCACCGCTCTCACCATCAATCATCAAGGCCAATTTCCCGTTGTCACCCTCTCGTTCAACCTCGCTCCCAACGCCTCCCTCGGCGAAGCCGTCAACGCTATCAACGCCGCCCAGCAGGAAATCGGCATGCCCGCCAGCGTCCAGGCCACCTTTCAAGGCACCGCCGCCGCTTTTCTCCGCTCCCTCGCTAACGAACCCGTGCTCATTCTCGCCGCCTTGGTCACCGTCTACATCGTCCTCGGCGTTCTATACGAAAGCTACATTCATCCCATCACCATTCTTTCCACGCTGCCGTCCGCTGGCGTTGGCGCTATCCTCGCGCTCCTCCTCTGCCGCACCGAATTCAGCATCATCGCTCTCATCGGCATCATTCTTCTCATCGGCATCGTCAAGAAAAACGCCATCATGATGATCGACTTCGCGCTCGAAGCCGAACGCAAGGAAGGCAAATCGCCGCTCGACGCCATCTACGAAGCCTGCCTGCTCCGTTTCCGCCCCATCATGATGACCACCATGGCCGCGCTTCTCGGTGGCTTGCCGTTAGCTCTCGGCAGCGGTGTCGGCTCGGAACTTCGCCGCCCCCTCGGCATCACCATCGTTGGCGGCCTCATTCTCAGCCAGCTTCTTACCCTCTACACCACGCCGGTCGTCTACCTCGCCTTCGATTGGCTCGCCCATCGCTTCGAACTCCGTTCTGGCGGCCCCATCGAAGAACCCGCTCACGGAGACTAGCGCGTGAATATTTCCTCCAACTTCTCCGCGCCTTTCATCCGCCGCCCGGTGGCCACTTCTCTGATCACCATCGCTATTTTTCTCTCCGGCGCCGTGGCTTTTCGCTTTCTCCCCGTCGCTCCTCTTCCTCAAGTCGATTTCCCCACCATCAGCGTCGGCGCCAATCTTCCCGGAGCCAGCCCGGAGACCATGGCTTCCGCCGTCGCCACGCCCCTCGAGCGCCAGTTCGGCCGCATCGCTGGCGTCACCCAGATGACTTCTTCAAGCGGCCTCGGTTCCACCAACGTCACCATGCAGTTCGATCTCAATCGCGATATCAACGCCGCCGCCCGCGACGTTCAGGCCGCCATCAACGCCGCCCGTAGCCAGCTTCCCGCCGATCTTCCCGGCCAGCCCAACTATCGCAAAGCCAACCCTGCCGACGCTCCAATTCTTCTTCTCTCCCTCACGTCGGACAACATCCCTCCCGCGCAAATCTATGACGCCGCCGATTCCATCCTCGCGCAGAAAATTGCCCAGGTCGAAGGCGTTGGCCAGGTATTCACCTGGGGAAGTTCTCGTCCTGCTGTCCGCGTCGAGGTAAATCCCAACCTTCTCAACAGCTACAACATTCCTCTCGAGACCGTCCGCCGGTCGCTCCAGTCCGCCAACGCCAATCTCGCCAAAGGTTCGCTCTCCGATTCCACTCACACCTGGAATGTCTCGGACACCGACCAGCTCTTCAAAGCCTACGAATATCAGCCCCTCATCGTTGCCGGCCATGTGGGCGCGCCAGTACGCCTACGCGATATCGCGCAAGTGGACGACTCCGTCGAGGACGTCCGCAATCTCGGTCTCACCAATGGCAAGCGCTCCGTCATGCTCGCCGTTTTTCGCCAGCCCGGCGCCAACATGATCGAAACCGTCGATCGCATCATGGCCCTGCTCCCCTGGCTCCGCGCTTCCGTTCCGCCCTCCCTGCACCTCGACGTCGCCGTGGACCGCACCACCACCATCCGCGCTTCCGTCCACGACGTCGAAATCACCCTCATCATCTCCATCATTCTCGTTATCTTTGTCGTCTTCGCTTTCCTCCGGAACTACTGGGCCACCTTCATCCCCAGCATCGCCGTTCCCCTCTCGTTAATCGGCACTTTCGGCGTCATGTATCTCTGCGGCTACAGCATCGACAATCTCTCGCTTATGGCTCTCACCATCTGCACCGGCTTCGTCGTTGATGACGCCATCGTGGTCATCGAAAACATCACTCGCCACATCGAAGCCGGCATGACTCCCTATGACGCCGCCATGAAGGGTGCTAGCGAGATCGGTTTCACCGTCCTTTCCATGAGCACCTCTCTCGTTGCCGTGTTCATCCCCATCCTGCTGATGGGCGGCATCATCGGCCGTCTCTTCCGCGAATTCGCCGTCGTCCTCAGCGTTGCCATCGGCGTCTCTCTGTTCGTTTCCCTCACCGCTACTCCCATGATGTGCGCTCGCTTCCTCAAGCATGACCACGGCAAACACGGCCGCGCCTATCGCTTCTCCGAAAACGCTTTCAATCGCCTCCTGCGCACCTACGATGTCGGTCTGAAGTGGGTTCTGCGCCACCAATTCCTGATTCTGCTCGTCACCATCGGCACGGTTTGCCTCAACGTCTATCTCTTCGTCATCACTCCCAAGGGCTTTTTCCCCCAGCAGGACACCGGCCGCCTCAACGGCCAGATTCAGGGCGACCAGGATCTCTCCTTCACCGCCATGTCGCAAAAGATGAAGGCGTTTGTCGACATCGTCGGCAAGGATCCTGCCGTCGACTCCGTTACTGCTTTCACCGGCGGTGGCAGCGGTGGTAGCACCGCCCGCATGTTCGCCCAGCTCAAGCCGCTCAACGAGCGCAAGCTCAGCGCCGATCAAGTCATCGCTCGTATTCGCGGCAAAAGCCAGAGCGTCCCCGGTGCCGCCCTCTTTTTACAAGCTGTCCAGGATGTCAGCACCGGCGGCCGCATGGGTGGCGCGCAATTTCAGTACACCCTGCAAGCCGACAATCTCGATGATCTTCGCCACTGGGCTCCGCTCATTCAGCAGCGCCTGGCCACGGTCCCGGAGCTTCGCGACATCAATTCCGACCAACAAATGCACGGCCTCGCCAGCAATGTGGTCATCGATCGCGACACTGCCGGCCGCCTCGGCGTCAACTTTCAAGACATCGATAACACGCTGAGCGACGCCTTCGGCCAGCGCCAGGTCTCCAACATCTACAAAGGCCTCAACCAGTATCACGTCGTCATGGAAGTAGCGCCCGAATTCCAGCAAGACCCTCACGCTCTGGAAAACGTCTACGTGCCATCAAAATCCGGCAGTCTCGTTCCCCTTAGCGCCTTCGCTCACTACGAGCACGCCAGCACCGCCCTCTCGGTCAACCATCAGGGCGTTTTCCCCGCGATCACTCTCTCCTTCAATCTCGCTCCCGGCGCCTCGCTCGGCCCAGCCGTCCAGCACATCACCCAGGCCGCTCGCGAAATCGGCGTCCCCAACACTGTTCACGCCACCTTCCAAGGCACCGCCCAGGCTTTTCAAGACTCGCTCGCCAACCAGCCCGTACTCATTGTCACCGCGCTCCTCGCCGTTTACATCGTTCTCGGCATCCTCTACGAAAGCTTCATCCACCCCATCACTATTCTCTCGACCATTCCTTCCGCAGGCATCGGCGCTCTCCTTGCCGTTCGCTTCTCCAATTCCGATCTCAACATCATCGCGCTCATCGGCATAATCCTGCTCATCGGCATCGTCAAGAAAAACGCCATCCTCATGATCGATTTCGCCGTGCAAACCGAACGCGGCCAGGGCCTCCCGCCCACGGAGGCCATCTACAAAGCCTGCCTGCTGCGCTTCCGTCCCATTATGATGACCACCATGGCCGCGCTCCTCGGCGCCCTGCCGCTCGCTCTCGGCACCGGCGTCGGCGCCGAACTCCGCCGCCCTCTCGGCATCACCATCGTCGGCGGCCTCATCCTCAGCCAGATGCTCACGCTCTTCACCACCCCCGTCGTCTACATCTACATGGACCGCTTGCAAACCGGAATCGAAAACCTCCGCGCCCGCCGTCGCCGCGCTCCCGTCCCCGCCCAAGCCCACTCCGACTAGGCATTGCGTACTGTAGGGGCGCAGCACTGCTGCGCCACATCTTGGCTCGATTCCCACATTCGCGATTTCGTTCTTTTTCTTGCCGGCCTTCGCTAAATACGTCGCAACCGCCCCTCACGAACTCCCAATCAACCATCCCGTCAAAAACACCAATATTCCTCCCACCACTACCTGAAACGTCGCCTGCAAAAACGGCGTATCCATATACCGGTTCCGGATATACGCGATGGTCACCAGCTCGATCCCCACCACGATCACCGCTAATACGGTTGCCACGTGAAAATTTGCAATCAGAAACGGCAGCGCATGCCCCAGTCCGCCCGCCGTGGTCATTAGCCCCGTGGCCGTTCCACGAATCAGCGGCGATCCTCGCCCCGTCAACGACCCATCGTCCGATTGCGATTCCGCAAACGCCATCGAAATCCCCGCGCCCAATGACGCCGCCAGCCCCACGCGAAATGCGTCCCGGCTGTTGTGCGTGGCAAACGCCGCCGCAAACAGCGGCGCCAGCGTGGACACCGACCCGTCCATCAACCCCGCCAGGCCCGGCTGCACGATCTGCAGCAAAAACAATTTGCGGTGCGATTCGTCCTCCGCCGCCTTGGCAGGCTCCGTCAAATGTTTTTCCGCCAGCTCCCCGGCGGTCTCCGTGTGTTTCCGTTCTTCATCCGCCAGCTTGTTCAGCAGTTCGCGGATTCCCGTGTCGCTCACCCGCTGCGCCGCGCGTTGGTAGAACCGCACCGCCTCCATCTCCATCACTTGCGCGTGCCGCCGCGCCGCCTTCACCCGCAACGGCCGCACCAGCCACAGCGGCCGCCGTTGCAGAAATCCCCGCACGTTTTCCCGCCGGATCGGTGGAATCCTCTCGCCAAACCGCTCGCGAAACATGCTGAACAGCCGGTCCCGGTGCACTACCTCTTCTTCGCGCATCTCCTCGAACATTTTCGCCGTCGAGGGATACGTCTCTTTCAGCGCGTCCGCGAACTCCCCGTACACCCGGCCATCCTCTTCCTCGTTCTGGATCGCCAGCGCCAGGATCTCTTTCTCCGACAAATCCTTGAACTTTTTCAGCATCCGTCCCTCTCACGCTCCCACCAGCGCACGAGAATCGCACAATCCCACCCCCAAGTCACGCCGCGCACGTAAACATACCAGGTAGCACAGGCACTCCTGCCTGTGCAGCGTAAGCCTGGCCACCCATTTCTTCGCGCGCGGGCGCCCCAGACATCGGTTCTACGTCTGGGGCTTTTGACTCTTCCCGCGGTCTCCTCCGTCACCTGTCATCCCGAACCCTAACCCACCACCAATCGCCCCAACTCCCCAATCCCAACCCGCCACACACCCAGCCAACGCCCGTGAGGGATCTGCTTTCTTCCCCGCATAGGCACAAGCCATTGAGCCGTGCGCCGCCGATCAACAAGCTTCTTGACAAGTCCCTTGCCGCTGTAGTAGACTCTTCCCGTACACAACCACGCCTCGCTCCCGCGAGGCGTTTTCTTTTTTCCGGCCCGCTGTAACACCTTGCCGAAAGAGCACCCGACGTGTCATTCCCCGGCGGGGTTCGCCCGGGGAATCTGCTTTTCTTCCCCGGTGTGCGGGAAAGCAGCTTCCACGCCGCAGGCACCATCAACCCAGCTTTTTCAGCAGCCAATACCAAATCTAAATCACAACTGGAGCTAACCATGCCTTCTATTCGTCCACAGGACCGCGCGTACTTGTGTCGTTTCTCGTTCGCCGATGGCCGCAATTGCCTCACTCCCCGTTCCCCGGGCCATCCTCATTTCTGTTTCTACCACGCCCGCAAAGAAGCTCAATCTTTCGCTACCGATAAACTCGGCCGCGATCTCGAATACTTCTTCTCCGGCGACTATCTCTCCGCCTGCGATCTCAGCGCCGCACTCGGCCGCCTCCTGGCCGCCGTCGCTCGTGGCCACATCACTCCCCGTTCCGCACGCACCATGGCCTACCTCGCGCAAACTCTCGTCCAGACCATCCATCTCTCGCAAAACGAATACATCAACGCCTTCGGCACCGACGCCTGGCGCAAAGCCGTTCGCCTCTCCGTCACCCAAAACTCCACCCACTCTTCCCCGCAACCCTCCGCCAGCCCCTCTGCCAGCCAATGTAGTGGCCGATCTTCAGATCGATCACCCGCCCCACCCGCCGCCCCACCACCGGCGCCAACCCAATCCGTAACCCGAACGGAACCCATCGCCGAACCCGCCTCGCCGCCAGCCGCACAACCAGCCGCGCAACCTTCCGCCAACCAGCGGAGTCGCCAATCTTCAGATCGGTCGCCCAATCCACTTCAACCTGCTAGCAACCTCACGCCCCAACCCCAACCCGCAATCAACCTCGCACCGCCATCTCCATCCGCCGAACCACCAACCGTTCAACCAACCCCCAATCCAGGTCTCTTGGAAACGCCGCTCCCCCATCGGCGTCCGTAGCTCCACCCCAACCCTCATCCGCCGAACCGCCTACCCCCCAACCAACCGAATCCACCGACCCGCCCGATTCACCCGATGCACCCGATTCACCCGATTCAGAGGATACCGACCCACCATTCATCAGCTTGGCCGGCCGTAATCGTCGCATCCGCCTCCAACATTACGGCCACTAGCCACCGTCGAACGCACCTCTAACTCCTGTAGAATCAACACTTACAGACACAGCTCTTAACCCATTGATTCTAAATCACTTACAAAATACCTAACTCCTTTAGATGCAACACTTACAAGAAAAGGGGGTGGCACACGCACTCCTGTTTACCCTGAGGAACGAAGGGCCTGTGCAGCTCAAACCACACCACGCCCCCGCGCGCAGCCACTCGGATCGAATGTCACAAGTCCGCTGTATTTGGAGTGCGGCGGCTCGACGCCGCTTTTCCGTCAGCCGAGGTCGCTCGCAACCGGCCAATTTCTGAGCCGTCACAGAATCGTCGGCGCTCAAATCGGCACGAATCTGCGGTAACGGACCACCGCCGCCGGCTACTTACCGTTCAATTTCCATCTCAATCTTCGGCCCGGCCGCTGGTTCGCTCTTACGCGTTCGCTGGCTCTCCGCGAAGTCCGCAAGTTCCAGCCGCAGGTTCCCGGTATTGGTGGCGAAGCTCAATCCGACTTCAAAGTCCACGATTCCGCCCCGAATCAGCTTCTCAATCTCGCCGTCGAAATGCTGCATGCCTTCGGTATCCCCGTCGCGCATTGCATCCAGCAGGGACTTGCCTTCGCTTTCCCCTTTTTCCACGTAGTCGCGCGTACGCATGGTCGATTTCAAGACTTCGACCGCCGCAATCCGCCCCTTGTTATCTTTCCGCGGCAGCAAACGCTGCGACACGATGTACCGGAATGCCTTCGACAGCCGCGTGCGAATCGCCTGTTGATCGCCCAGCGGGAAAACGCCAACGATACGCTCGATCGTTTTGGACGCGTCAATGGTATGCAGAGTAGAAAGCACCAGGTGCCCGGTCTCGGAAGCCTCGAGAGCGATCTCGATCGTCTCCCGGTCGCGCATCTCACCCACTAGAATCACTTTCGGTGCTTGCCGCAACGCCGCGCGCAGCGCCAGCGCAAAAGTTGGCGTATCGCTGTGCAGTTCCCGCTGGTGAATCGTGGCCTTTTTGTGCCGGTGCAAAAACTCGATGGGATCTTCAATCGTCAGGATGTGAATGGCCTTCTCTTCATTGGCCTTGTCGATGATCGCCGCTAACGTCGACGATTTACCCGAACCTGTTGGCCCGGTCACCAGCACCACCCCATTCTTCAAATGGATTACTTCTTCGAGCTGCTTCGGCAGCTGCAACTCCTCGAATCCCGGTATCTTGTCCGGAATCACACGCATAACGATCGCGATGCTTCCGCGTTGCCGGAATATGTTCACGCGAAAACGCCCGATCCCGTTCAGGCCCCACGAAAGGTCCGCGGACCCATCTTGCTCCAGCTTGCGCAAGGGGTGCTCGTTCTCGTTCATCAAGTCGTACGCAATCTGCTTGGTATCCTGGGGCGTCAGGCACTCCAGCCCCTTGAACTTCATCTCCGCCAGTTGCCCGTTCACTTCGATCTGCGGCGCGCGCCCCGGAGAGAAGATGAGGTCGCTCACCTGCGGGTGGCCCTTCAGCATCGCGGTAATCAGTTGCGCCGTCGCGATTGTCCGCTGCGCAACGATGGCTTGTGGCGTTCCTACCGTCACTGAACTTTGCTGGCTTTCTGCTGCGAGAGGAGTCTGCGTGGTGGTCCCCATGTTGTCCTTTGATCCGAAGTGCGAACAAACCAGGACCGTATTTCGCGTTGCACGGCCGTACACCCAGCCTACGCTATCGCCGCGGAACCCTTCGAGGCACATTACTCAGCAACGTCTTGCAAACGACACCTGTCCGAATGGCCGGGACCTGGAAGCCATTTCATAAATTCGCTCTCGGGAGGTCGGGGCTTCAGCCCCAACGTAAAGCGCTGCAAACATGGGGCTTTAGCTTTAGCCTCTGAAGAAAGCCTTGGATTTCGCAGCGCATTTTATGAGACTCCTTCTCGTTAAAGCTCCCTTCGGATTGCTGCCTGCTCGGCTAACCTGCGGATTTTTCTCGCGGATCCCGGTAAGACTCGGCTTTCGCCAAATCCTCCCGGCGTGCATACTATTCAACTTCTTGAATCCCAAGGAGTGGTCATGTTGAAGATCCGCCGCAGCATTCTCGCCTTGCTCTTGATGTTAGGTATGGCGCTTTCCACCTCCGCCACGGAAAAACCCACGCCCGCCGCCAGCGTTCCCACTCCCTCCGAATTTCTCCACTTCGAGGTTGGCGCGGACCGCAAACTGGCGGACTACCGGCAGATTGCTTCCTATTTCAAAGCCCTCGCCGCTGCTTCCGATCGCGTCCAGATCGAGACTCTAGGCAAGACCACGCTCGGCGAAGACATGATCATGGCGGTGATTTCCAGCCCGGAAAATCTCCGCAACAAAGCCCGCTACCAGGAAATCGCCCACAAACTCGCCGATCCGCGCGGCCTCACTGCACAGCAAATCGATGCCCTTGCCGCTGAAGGCAAAACCATTCTGCTCATCACTTGCAACATCCACTCGACCGAAATCGGCTCCAGCCAGATGGCCATGGAATGGGCCTATAAACTCGCCACCGCGCAAGATCCCGAAACGCTTAAGCGCCTCAACGATTCCATCGTCCTGCTGGTGCCTTCTCTCAATCCCGACGGCCAGATCATGGTCACCGACTGGTACCGCAAATATCTCGGTACCAAGTACGAAGGCGGCCCGATGCCGTACCTCTACCACCATTACGTCGGCCACGATAACAATCGCGACTGGTTCATGCTCACCCAGATCGAAACCAGGAACGTTTCCCGCATGGTCTATCACCAATGGTTTCCGCAGTTCTGGCTGGATGAGCACCAGATGGGCTACTACGGCCCGCGCATTTACATTCCGCCCAACGCCGATCCCGTCGCCAAGCTGGTCAATCCGCTGGTGCACCGCGGCAACAACCTCATGGGCGCGGCCATGGGCTGGCGTCTCGAAGAAGCCGGCAAATCCGGCGTCATCTTTGGCTACTCGTTCGATGCCTACTGGCCTGGGGGCACTCGCAACACCGGCTGGTGGAAAAACATGTTCGGTGTTCTCACCGAAGTGGCTTCCGCGAATATCGCCACGCCAATCGATGTTTCGCCCACCGAACTGCAAGGCGGGGAAAAAGGCCTGATCAACTACGAACAGCAAATCAATTTTCCCAACCCGTGGCCGGGTGGCGTCTGGCGCTTGCGCGACATCATGGACTACGAGTTGCTTATTTCCGACGCCGCGCTCGAGACCGTCAGCAAGTATCGCCGCGAACTCCTGCGTGGCGTTGCCAGCATGGCCTCCCACGCCGTGGAATCCGCCGGCTCTGCAATCGTCTGGCGCATTCCTATTGAAGACCAACGCGATCCTGTCACCGCGACGCGTCTGGCAGCTCTACTACTCGAACACGGCGTCGAAGTACGTCTCTCCGCCGACCGCAAGTCTTTCCTCGTGGCTCTGGCTCAGCCGTATGGGCGTTTTGTCGAAGAAATGCTTGGCGTTCAGCGCTACCCGGAGGTAAAGACCGCCGCCAACAGCGGCATCCTCGAGCCCTACGACGTTGCAGCGTGGTCTCTCCCGCTCATGATGGGCCTGAAAGCGGAGAAAATCCGCCTCGCTCCTGGTGAACAGCAATCCGCCACGCCGATCCAAGAACTCTCCTGGCCCGCCGGTGGTCTGGCAAGCGGCGGTTCCACCAGCAGCGCAAAGTTCTACTCGGTTCCCGATCGTCAAAACAACGTGTTCGCTCTTGCCAACGCCATGCAGGCAGCGGGATCGCAAGTATTCATCGCGCGAACACCAAACGACACGCCCGTCTACGTGTTTGCCGCCCATTCCCAGCTGGCCGCTGCCGCCGAAAAATTTCACTTGTCATTGCAACCCCATGCAGATTTGCCGCAAGGAGCTGTTCCGCTCAAGTCCAACCGCATTGGCCTCTACAAGTCCTATATTCCCGCGATCGATGAAGGTTGGACGCGCTTCGTCCTCGATCAGTACGGATTTCCACTAAAGAGCATTGAGAACAAGGATGTGAAAGCGGGAAATCTCAAGAACGCCTACGACGTGATCATTCTTCCGGATTCTTCGCGTGAAGTCATCGTAGACGGCAAACGCCGCGGCGAAGGTTTTTCCCAGGAATTTCCACCGGAATACGCTGGCGGCATCGGTAAGGATGGCCTGCACGCGCTTCACGAGTTTGTCGAAAAAGGTGGAACGCTGATCACCCTGGCCAACGCTTCGGACGTAGTAATCGGCGAGGAGTTCAACTTGCCTGTCCGAAACACGCTAGCCGCCGCCGAGGGAAGAAGAACCGCCCAGCCTGCCGATTTCAATGTGCCAGGCTCGCTCTTGCGCGTCTACGTCGATACCAATCATCCAGTGGGCTACGGAATGCCTTCCGAAGTAGCTGCCTTCGTCGATTCGCCCATCGCTTTTCAAACTTCCGCTCCCCCGCCGGACGTCCAGCGCTCGGTGATTGCCTGGTATCCCGAAGACGCCAAAGACATTCTCGTCTCCGGCTACGCCCGCGGCGCCGAACGCCTGCAACGCAAAGCCGCCGCCGTCGCGTTCACGGTGGGCAAAGGGAAAATCGTAATGTTCGGATTCCGCGTCCAACACCGCGCGCAAACCGAAGGCACCTTTCAGTTGCTCTTCAACGCCATAACCTGGGCGGCGATGTAG
>Ga0137403_10000635_pt1 | contig 45512 bp, 32 predicted proteins | sample CZOMad2_1_16fung_FD_122057 | JGI IMG/M metagenome (GOLD analysis project Ga0137403, IMG submission 122057) | Vadose zone soil fungal communities from Angelo Coast Range Reserve, California, USA - CZOMad2_1_16fungal (Hybrid Assembly) | ecosystem: Environmental > Terrestrial > Soil > Vadose zone... | reverse complement strand
TCCTTCTTGCCCATGGCGCGGCGCAGGATGTCGGCCTCGCCCATGGTGAAGCCCGCCATCTCGGAGGCGATCTGCATGATCTGTTCCTGGTACACCATGATCCCGTACGTCTCCCGCGTGAACTTCTCCATCGCCGGGTGCTCGTACGTGATCCTGGACCGGCCGTGCTTGCGCTGGATGAAGTCGGGGATGAGCTCCATCGGGCCTGGCCGGTAGAGCGAGACCATGGCGATGAGGTCTTCCAGCCGCTCGGGCCGAAGCCCGCGCAGGGCGTCGCGCATGCCCGACGACTCGAGCTGGAACACGCCGAACGTCTTCGCCTCGGAGAGCATCGTGTACGTCCTGGTGTCGTCGAGCGGCAGCGCGTCGAGGTCGATGTCGACTCCCCGGGATTCCTTGATCAGCGCCACCGTGTTGGCGAGGACGGTGAGCGTCCGCAGGCCCAGGAAATCCATCTTGAGCAGGCCGAGCTTCTCGATCGGCCCCATCGCGTAGCCGGTGATGAGCTCCGGCCGCTTGGGGTCCTTGTAGAGCGGGATGTGCTCCTCGAGCGGGTCGTCGGAGATGACCACCGCCGAGGCGTGCACCGACGCGTGCCGGGTGCAGCCCTCGAGCGTCCGCGCGATCTCCCACAGCTCGCGCACGGCCGGCTGGCTCCGCACGATCTCGGCGAGCGGCAGCGATTTCTGGTGGGCGTCCTCGAGCGTGATGTTCAGCGGGAAGTTCGGCACGAGCTTGGCGATCCGGTCCACGTCGCCGTAGGGCATGCCAAGGACGCGCCCGACGTCGCGGATGGCCGCCTTGGCGCCGAGCGTGCCGAAGGTGATGATGTGGGCGACCCGGTCGCGCCCGTAGCGCTCGGCCACGTAGCGGATGACCTCGTCGCGGCGGTCGTCGGCGAAGTCGATGTCCATATCCGGCATCGAGATGCGCTCGGGGTTCAAGAATCGCTCGAAGAGCAGCCCGTAACGCATTGGATCAATGTTCGTGATGCCCAGACTGTAGGCGGCCAGGGAGCCCGCGGACGAGCCGCGGCCGGGGCCCACCGCGATCCCCTGCTCGCGCGCGTAGCGGATGAAGTCCCAGACGACCAGGAAGTAGCCCGCGAACCCCATCTTCTCGATGACGGCCAGCTCCTGAGCCAGTCGCGTCTCGACGGCGTCGCCCGGTGTGGGGCCGTACCGGCGGCGGAGGCCCTCGTGCGCCAGCTCGTGCAGATAGCTGTCGAGCGTGTGCTCCGAGGGGACGAGGTAGCGCGGCAGGTGGAACGCGTCGAAGTCGAGCGTCAGGTTGCAGCGCTCGGCGACCGCGAGCGTGTTGCGGCACGCCTCGGGAAGGTCGGCGAAGACGCGCGCCATCTCCTCGGCGGACTTGACGTAGAACTCCGGCGTCGAGAAGCGGAACCGGTTCGTGTCTTGAAGGTTCGTGCCGGTCTGGATGCAGAGCAGCGCCTCGTGGGCGCGCGCGTGGCCGGCCTCGAGATAGTGCGAGTCGTTCGTGCCGACGACCGGCGCGCCGATGGCCGAGGCGATGCGGAGCGTCTCCGCCATCACCCGCGCTTGCTCGTCGATCCCGTGGGCCTGGACCTCCATGAAGTAGTGGTCCTTGCCGAAGACCTCCTGGTACCAGCCGGCGGTGTCCCGGGCCCGGAGCGCGTCGCCGGCGCTCAGGAATCTCGAGACCTCGGAGTTCAGGCACCCGGAGAGGACGAGCAGCCCGTCGGCGTACTGGGCCAGCAGCTCGCGATCGACGCGGGGCTTGTAGTAGAACCCCTCCAGATACGCCTTCGACACGAGCTTGACGAGGTTCTGATAGCCCGTGCGGTTCCGCACGAGGACCGTCAGGTGGTTGGCGCCCTCGTAGCCGCCGTCCTGCGAGCCCCGCTCCTTGCGGCTTCCCGGCGCCACGTAGAGCTCGCAGCCGAGGATCGGCTTGACGCCGGCCTTCTGGGCGGCGAGGTAGAAGTCGATCGCCCCGAAGAGGTTGCCGTGGTCGGTGAGCGCGATGGCCGGGAACTTGAGCTCCTTCGCCTTGTCGACCAGCTTGTCGAGCTGGGCGGCGCCGTCGAGCAAGCTGTACTCGGAGTGGACGTGGAGATGGACGAAGTCGGCGTGCTGCATCGAGAGCCCGGTTACTCCCACTCGATCGTGGACGGTGGCTTCGAGGAGATGTCGAACACCACGCGGTTGACCCCCTTCACCTCGTTGATGATCCGGTTGCTGATCGTGCCGAGCAGGTCGTACGGCAGCCGCGCCCAGTCTGCGGTCATCGCGTCCTGGCTTGTGACGGCGCGCAGCGCGATTACCTGCGCGTAGGTGCGAAAGTCGCCCATCACGCCCACGGTCTTGACCGGCAGCAGCACCGCGAAGGCCTGCCACAGCTGCCGCTCGAGCCCCGCGGCGCGCACCTCCTCCTGCACGACGGCGTCGGCGTCTCGCAAGAGATCGAGCCGGTCCGTCGTCACCTCGCCGAGCACCCTGATCGCGAGACCCGGCCCCGGGAAGGGCTGACGCCAGACGATCTCGGCCGGCAGCCCCAGGAGCTCGCCGAGCCGGCGGACCTCGTCCTTGAACAGCTCGCGGAGCGGCTCGACCAGCTTGAACTGCATCTCCAGCGGGAGGCCGCCGACGTTGTGGTGGGTCTTGATCGTGGCCGACGGACCGCGGAACGAGACCGACTCGATCACGTCCGGGTAGAGAGTGCCCTGGGCGAGCCAGGGAATGTCTCCGAGCTTTCGCGCCTCGTCCTCGAACACGGAGATGAACTCGGCCCCGATCCGCTTGCGCTTGAGCTCGGGATCGGTGACGCCGTGAATTGCGTCGAGAAACCGGCGAGATGCGTCGACGTGGATCAGGTTCATCTTGAACGTGTCGCGGAACGTGTGGACGACCGCTTCGGCCTCGCCCTTGCGCAAGAGCCCGTTGTCCACGAAGACGCACGTGAGCTGGTCGCCGATGGCGCGGTGGACGAGCACCGCCACGACTGACGAGTCGACCCCGCCCGACAGGGCACACAGCACGCGCCCGCCGTTCACCTGCGTGCGGATCGCGTCGACCGTGGTGTCGATGAAGCCCGCCATCGACCACGTGCGGCTGACGCCGCACACCTCGAGAAAATTGTCGAGGATCGTCTTTCCCTGCGGAGTGTGGGCGACCTCCGGGTGGAACTGGACCGCGTAGAGTCGGCGCTCCTCATTCGCCATCGCGGCGACCGGGCAGTTCGGCGTCCGGGCGAGGGCCGTGAACCCCTTGGGCGGGCGAAGCACCGTGTCGCCGTGGCTCATCCAGACGGTGACGCGTCCGGTGTCTTCCGGGGTCACGCCCTTGAGCAAGGGGCTCGACCCCTGGAGCGTGATCTCCGCCTTGCCGTATTCGCGGCGCTCCGCCGGAATGACGTGGCCGCCCAGGAGATAGCCCATCGCCTGCATGCCGTAGCAGATCCCGAGAACGGGCACGCCCGATTCGAAGAGCTCCCGGGGGGGCAGCGGCGCGCCGTCTTCATAGACGCTCGACGGACCGCCCGAGAGGATGATGCCCTGGTAGCCCGCCGACAGGATCTGCTCGAGCGGATGGGTGCAGGAGAAGATCTCGGAGTACACGGACATCTCGCGAACGCGCCGGGCGATCAGCTGCGTATACTGACCGCCGAAATCGAGTACCGCGATCTTGCCGACGCCGACCGACATGAGCGCCCCGCTACCGCGGGCGCCCCAACTTCTGAGCCTGCTGGAACACTTTCCCCTCGGTCTTGATGGTCGGGGCGATGATGAGCTCCGTCTGCTGGAGCTCCCGGATCGTCCGCGCGCCGACCGAGCCCATGCACGTGCGGATCGCGCCCACCAGGTTGAGGGTGCCGTCCTCGGTGAACGCCGGCCCGAACAGGATCTGCTCGAGCGAGCCGGCGATTCCGACGCGGATCCGAGTCCCGCGCGGGAGGTTGGCGTGCGGCGTCGCCATGCCCCAGTGGTAGCCGCGCCCGGGCGCCTCGACAGCGCGAGCGAACGCCGAGCCGATCATGACGGCGTCGGCGCCGGAGGCGAACGCCTTGCACACGTCACCGCCCGTCGTCATGCCGCCGTCGGTGATGATCGGCACGTAGCGACCGGTCTGCTTCCAGTAGAAGTCGCGCGCCGCCGACGCATCGGCGGTGGCCGTCACCTGCGGCACGCCGAGCCCCAGCACCTCGCGGCTCGTGCAGGCCGCGCCCGGGCCCACGCCGATCAGCAGGGCATCGGCGCCGACGTCCATCAGCTCGAGGCAGGCCTCGTAGGTCACGACGTTGCCGATGACCAGCGGGATCGCGAGCTGCTTCTTGAGCTTGCGGAGGTCGACGGGCATGTACTCGGTCGCGAGGTGACGGGCGGTGGTGACGGTCGACTGGACCACGAAGATGTCCGCGCCGGCGTCCTGGGCGATCTGCGCGAAGCGCTCGGCGCGCTGGGGGATCGAGGAGACGACGGCGGGACCGCCGCCCTTCTTGATCTCCTGGATCCGCTGATGGATCAGCTCTTCCTTGATCGGCTCACCGTAGATCGACTGGATGATCTTGGTCGCCTCTTCCTGCCCGGCCGAGACGATCCGCTCGAGGACGTCGTGGGGGTTTGCGTAGCGCGAGAAGATGCCCTCGAGGTTCAGCACCGCGAGCCCGCCGTGACGCCCCATCTCGACGGCCAGGCTCGGCCCGACGACACCGTCCATGGCCGCCGCGATGATCGGCAGCTCGAAGCGGTGCCCACACAGCTCCCAGGAGATGTCGACCTCGTTGGGATTGACGGTCACGGTCCCAGGGACGAGCGCGATGTCGTCGAACCCGTAAGCGACCCTGGCCTTCCGGCCTCGCCCGACCCACATCCCCATCGGTCATCCCTCCAGTCGGCCCGTTCACTGCTTTTCGGCCCAAGTCCCGTATATAGGGATAGCCCGCCGTTCGACCTACTAGATTTCGTGGATTATACCGACCACCCCGGGGGTTGTCAACGCTGCGGGTCGGGAGGGTGCGCCTCCTCGTAGAGCATGCGCAGCCCGTCGAGCCTCAGGTGCTCGTCGACCCGCTCGACGCAGCGCGCGACGTCGGCGATGAGCCCCGCGTTGCCGCCCGTGGCGATCACCCGGGTCGTTCCGCCCATCTCCGACCGCATACGATCGACGAGCCCGTCGACCAGGCCCGCATAGCCGTAGATCGCGCCGGACTGTAAGTTCGTGGTGGTGTTGCGGCCGATCGCCTCCTTGGGCCGCACCAGTTCCACCCGGGCGAGCCGGGCGGCGCGGTTGACGAGGGCATCGACCGAGGTGGCGATGCCGGGGGCGATGGCGCCGCCGATGAACTCGCCGCGCGCGCTCACGCAGTTGAACGTCGTGGCCGTGCCGAAGTCGATGACGATCAGCGGCGCCCCGTACTTCGCGGACGCCGCGAACGCGTCGACGTAGCGATCGGCGCCGACCTCGCGCGGGGCGTCGACGAGGAGGGGCATCCGGGTGTTCACGCCGGGCTCGACGAAGAACGCGGCCCGGCCGAAGTACTGCTCGCACATCCACTCGAGCGTCTGCTGCACCGGCGGCACCACGTTCGAGATGGCGATGCCCTGGATCGCGGCGACCCGGATGCCGCGCGTCTGGAGAAACGTCTCGATGACGAGCCCGTACTCGTCGGCCGTTTGCTCCCGCCGGCTCGTCATGCGCCACGAGTTGACGAGGCGGGGCCCGTCGTACACGCCGATCTTCGTGTTGGTGTTGCCGACGTCAGCGACGAGCAGCATGGGCTTCTCCGGTCGTCTCGTCCGTTGTGATCTCGCCGGCGATGACGCGCCGCACTCCGTCCCCGACGTCGATCAGAAGCGCGCCGTCGCCGTCGAGGTCCGTGGCGGTGCCCGAGACGCCGTCCACCGTCACGTGCCGGCCGATCGTGTCGCTGAGGCTCTTCCAGCGCTCGCGCACGGGGCCGAAGCCCTCCCCTTCCAGCCGCGCACGCCACGCGTCGAACTCCTCGAGCAACGCCGCCAGCATCGTCTCGCGGTCCGCGGCATGTCCGGTCTCGAGCGCGACGGAGGTCGCCCTGCCCGCCAGCTCGGGGGGGAATTCGCGCTGACCGAGGTTGATGCCGACGCCGATGACCAGGACCGGCTCCGAGGACGCAACCGCGCGCGACTCGAGGAGGATGCCGGCGATCTTGCGGCCGCCGACGAGGACGTCGTTCGGCCACTTCAGCCGAGGCTCGAGGGGCGCGACCCGCCGCAAGGCCTCCGCGGTGGCGACCGCGGTCGTCGGCGACAGGGTCGCCAGGAGCGCCTGCGGCAGCCCGGAGCGGACGAGGATAGACGCCAGGAGGCTGGTTCGGGCGGGCGCCTGCCAGACACGACCGCGGCGGCCACGACCCGCCGCTTGCTGATCGGCGACCACGACCGTGCGATCCGTCGCGCCGCGCTCGGCGAGCGCGAAGGCGACCGTCTGGGTGGAATCGACCTGGTCGAGGCGGACGATCGCGGGCTCGGCCTTATCGCGAGCCATCGTCGACCCAGGCGAGGCTCGCCTGAAGCTTGGCCCGCAGCGCCTCCTGCTCGGCGAGCCGCTCGCGCTCCCGGGCCACGATCTCGGCGGGCGCGCGCTCGGCGAACTCGGGCCGCGCCAGCTTGCCCTTGAGGAACTCGACGCTCTCGGCGGCGCGCTTGATCTCCTTCTCGAGGCGCTGGCGCTCGCCGGCGAGGTCGACGACTCCGGTCAGATCGACGTAGAGCTCGGCGCCGTCGATGACCGCCATGGCCGAGTTTCGCGGCCGCGTCGCCTGCGGATCGACGACGAGCCGAGCCCGCGCCAGCGTGTCGATGAGGGTCTGATTCGCCGCAAAGACCGCCCCGCCGTCGCGGCCCGGACGCAGCGTCGCGGCGAGCGTGGTCCCGGGCGGGATCCGCATCTCGCCGCGGATGTTGCGCACCGCGGTGACGAGGGCCATGACGGCGGCCATCTCGCGCTCCGCGTCGAGATTGCGCTGCTTGCGCGCCACGCGCGGATACGGCGCGATCATGATCGACTCGCCCTTGTGCGGGAGCCGCTGCCAGATCTCCTCGGTGATGAACGGCATGAACGGGTGCAGCAGCCGCAGCGTCGCCTCGAGGACCCGCACGAGCGTCGCCTGCGTGCGCGCGCGCTGCCCCGGGCTCTCCGGACGGTAGAGCGACAGCTTGGCGATCTCCAGGTACCAGTCGCAGAGCTCGTGCCAGACGAACTGGTACACGCTCGACGCGGCGTCGCCGAACCGATAGCGGCGGAGCCCGGCGCGCACCTCGGCGATGGTGACCGCCAGTCGGCTCTCGATCCACACGTCGGCGGGCGCCGGCGGCGTTTTTCGGGCGAGCGCGGCGTCGAAGCCGTCCAGGTTCGACAGGACGAGCCGCGACGCGTTCCAGAGCTTGTTGGCGAAGTTCCGGTAGCCCTCGATGCGGTCCTCGGAGATGCGGATGTCGCGCCCCTGGCCCAGCGCCGCGAGCGTGAAGCGAAACGCGTCGGTCCCGTACTTCACCATCACGTCGAGCGGATCGGCGACGTTGCCCTTGGTCTTCGACATCTTCTGGCCCTCGGCGTCGCGAACGATCGCGTGCAGGTAGACGTCGCGGAACGGCACGTCCTGCACGAAGTGGATGCCGAGCATCGCCATGCGGGCGACCCAGAAGAAGAGGATGTCCGGCCCCGTGACGAGCACGGAGGTCGGGTAGTACTTGCGAAGCTCGGGCGTGTCGTCGGGCCAGCCGAGCGTCGAGAAGGGCCAGAGGCCCGAGGAGAACCAGGTGTCGAGCGTGTCCGGGTCCTGCCGGAGCGGACCCTTGCACTGCGGGCAGGCCTCGAGGTCGTCGCGCGACACGTGCACCGAGCCGTCGGCGTCGCAGTGCCACGCGGGAATACGATGGCCCCACCAGAGCTGTCGCGAGATGCACCAGGGCCGGATGTTCTCCATCCAGTGGTAGTACGTCTTCGTCCAGCTGCGCGGGAGGATCTTGATCCGGCCCTCGCGCACGGCCTTGATCGCCGCCGCGGCGAGCGGCTTCGTCTGCACGAACCACTGCTTGGAGACGAGGGGCTCGACCACGGTCTTGCAGCGGTGGCACACGCCGACCGCGTGGCGATAGGGCTCGATCTTCTCGATCAGGCCGAGCGCCTTCAGGTCCTCGACGATCCGCTTGCGGCACTCGAACCGGTCCAGTCCCGCGTAGCGTCCGGCCTCGGCGGTCATCTTGCCGTCGAAGCCGATGACGGTCTTGATCGGCAGGTTGTGACGCCGGCCGATCTCGAAGTCGACCGGGTCGTGCCCGGGCGTCACCTTGATCACGCCGGTGCCGAATTTCGGATCGACGGCCTCATCGGCGACGACCTTCACCGAGATCATGCCGTCGACCGACGGGACCTCGAGCGTTTTGCCGACGAGATGCCGGTAGCGCTTGTCCTTGGGGTGCACCGCCAGGCCGGTGTCGCCCAGCTTGGTCTCGGGCCGCACCGTTCCGAGGGTGACCGGACCGTACTTGATGTAGACGAACTCCCCGTCGCGCTCCTCTCGCTCGACCTCGAGGTCGGACAAGACGGTCTGGCAGCGCGGACACCAGTTGACGATGTAGTCGTCGCGGTAGATCAGCCCTTCTTCCCAGAGGCGGACGAACGACTCGCGGACCGCGCGCGACAGCCCGGGATCCATCGTGAAGCGCTCGCGCGACCAGTCGCACGAGGCGCCCAGGCGTCGCAGCTGGCGGACGATCGTGCCCCCGGTCTCTTCCTTCCATTTCCAGGCGCGCGCCAGGAACCCATCGCGGCCGAGGTCTTCCTTCGTCTTGCCCTCGGCGGCGAGCTGCCGCTCGAGGACGACGTGAACGGCGATCGCGGCGTGGTCGGTGCCCGGGAGCCAGAGCGTGTTGAAGCCGTCCATCCGCTTCATGCGCGTCAGCGTGTCCTGCAGCGTCATGGTCAACGCGTGACCCCAGTGCAGAGACCCGGTGACGTTGGGCGGCGGCATCGCGATCGCGAACGGTTTGCCCTCGGCGGCGGGGTCCGCGCGGAAGTAGCCCCGCTCCTCCCAGCGCGGATACCAGTGCGTCTCGACGGCCGTGGGGTCGTACCGGTCGGGAATTTCCGGCGTCGGCTCGCTCATCGGCGGACCGTCATTCGAGCACCGGCGCGGCGGCGGCGAGGCGCCAGCGGGCCCCGCCGCGCTGGAAGGTCAGCGCCCACGGCGCGTGCTCGGCGGTGGCGGCGACCGACACGGTGCGCGGCTCGGCGCCGCCGTCGGCGGCATCGCAGGCGGTTTCGGGGCGCAGCGTGGACGGCAGCCGCCGACGGAGCAGGGCGTCCGGCACCAGCCTGGCCAGGCTCGCTTCGTCCTTCGACGCGAGCGCCGCGAAGAGCTCGGCGACCGTCGCGCGCAGCTCGCGGTGCCAGCCGTTGAGCTGGCGGCCGGACTTCCGGACGAGCGCGCCGGTCTCCGGCGACGCGCGGAACAGATCCTCGGATTCCGTCTGTCCCTCGCACCCCGGTGTCCAGCCCGGATAGTGGAGCTCGTAGCGAACGCGGATCTCGTCGCCGCGCACCGCATAGGCGCGCGCCATCAGTCCGTCCGGGAATACGTCGGTCGTGGACCAGACGACGCGGACGCCGTCGCCCTGCTGGCGGATGAGGTCGAGGCGGAGCGGTGTGAATGCCTGCCCCGTGGCCGGGCCTTCCCAGGCCGTAACGAACTGCGCGGCGCCTCCCGGTCCCGGTGCCCACGGGTACACCGTCGGGCGACCCTCGCGCGAAAGCGTCGTCAAGAGGGCCGCCTCGCCCCCGAGCTTTCCGTACACGCGCACGGTGTTGGCGCCCGGCACGTCGCTCATCTGGAATGCGCCTACCACGAGCCGACCCACGCGCAGGACGTCGACCGTGGTCGCGCCCCACGCCTCGCCGAACGCGTCGAGCCGGTCTTGCAGGAAGGCGGGCGACGCGTAGAGACCGCCGGCGCCGAGGCTCTCGACGATTTCCTCGTCGAGTAGCGCGTACATCTCCCGGTAGGCGTCGGGCGATCCGTCCGCGCTGCCGTGCGAGCGCGCGAGCTCGCGGAACTGGTCGAGGCGGTCGGCCGGACCGGCACCGGCCAGCTGCTCGTGCACGAGGGTTGCCGCGCCGAGCAGCGCGAGCCCGACGAGCCATCTTTGCGTCGGGCGTTTCGATAGACGACTCACGAGCCTATGGTACAACAGACTCGTGCGGCTCCTCGTGCTCGATCGGTACATCGTACGAGAGCTGGCGTCACCGCTCGGATTCGGCTGCGTGCTCCTCACCTTCTTTCTCGTCATCGACCGCATTTACAGCCTGACCGATCTGGTCATCACCAAGGGCGTGCCCTTCTATCTGGTCGTACAGCTCCTGGCGTTCATGCTGCCCTCGTTCCTCGCCATCACGCTGCCGATGGCGTTCCTGTCGGCGGTGCTGCTCGCCGGCGGCCGGCTTGCGAGCGACCTCGAGATCGTCGCCTTCCGGGCCGCCGGGGTGAGCGCGTTGCGGCTCTTCCGCCCCGTCCTGCTGGCCTCGCTCGTCATCATGGCGGCCAGCGCCTGGTTCACGCTCGTCCTGAATCCGCTGGCGAATCGCGAGTTCCAGCGCCAGCTCTTCCGGATTCTCCAGGCGAAAGCGGCGAGCGGGCTGCAGGAGCGCGTCTTCCTCGGGACCTTCGGGGACGTGACGATCTACGTCGAGGATGTCAGCGTCTCTCAGGTCGCGCTCCGCGGGCTTCTCGTGTCCGACGAGCGCGACCCGAAGCTGTCGCGGATCATCACGGCGCGCGAGGGGCGGCTGCGCAGCGACGAGGCGAACCAGCGAATCACGCTCGGCATGATCGACGGCGCGGTCAATGAGGTCGACGTGATCCCGGGCGTCGCGCAGCCGACGACCGCGGACCCGTTGCGGCCGGCCGTCGCGCCGCGCTATCGCTACACGCGCTTCGAGACCTACGACATGAGCCTGGCGATGAGCTCACCGCTGATCGGCGCCGCGCGGAACGACAAGCCGGAGCGCGACGCGACCCTCGGCGAGCTCAATCAGAAGATCGCAGAGTACCGTCACCAGCGCGTGAACCGCCTGCCGTACGAGATCGAGCGTCACAAGCGCTTCGCCCTGCCGGCGGCGGCGCTCGTCTTCGGCCTCATCGCCTTTCCGCTCGCCATCCGCTCTCACCGGGGCGGGCGGAGCATCGCGTTCATCGGCAGCCTGGTGATCCTGGTCATCTACTATCTGCTGATCACCTCGCTGGAGGGGTTCGCCCTGCGCGGCCGAATTCCCGCGGCGGTCGCGATCTGGACGCCGAACGTCCTGTTCGCCGGCGCCGGCTTCGGTCTCCTCGTCGCGACCGCGCGCGAGTGGCGATGGCCGGCGATGCCGCTCCTGTGGCGCGCGCTCGAGCGCGTCCGGCGCGCCCTGCCGAGCCCGGCGGCCAGGCGGGTTCGGGTCCACGCCGCCGGCGCGGGCCGCGACTCGACGCACATCATCGACCGCTACCTCGTTCGCGAGTACCTGGCATTCATGGGACTCGGCCTCGCGGTGTCGGCGGCCCTCTTCGTGATGATCGATCTGCTGCAGACCCTCGACCGCTACCTTCGACTGAAGCCGCCGCTCGTGTTCATCATCGAACACTTCGTCTACCGGCTTCCGGCGGCGCTGCACCTCTACCTGCCGGTCGTCATGCTCGTGGCGACGATCTTCCTCTTCCTGACGCTCGGCCGATACCACGAGCTGACCGCGCTCAAAGCGGCGGGCGTCAGCCTCTACCGGGTGAGCATGCCCATCCTCGGTCTCGGGCTCGCCATCGCCATCGGCGCCGGAGTGTTCCAGGAGCTCGCGCTGCCGGTCCTCAACGAGCGGGGCGAGGAGGTGGACCGCGTCAAGATCCGCGGCATGGCCCCACGCCACCTCCAGCTACGCCACCGCCTCTGGGTGCGCAGCTCCGATTCGCGCTTCTATCGGGTCGAGCTGCTCCACCCCGGCACCAACGACATGTTCGGCGTGACCATTCTCGAGCTGAACCGCGACTTTCGGCTGACCGGCCGCCTCGACGCGCGGCAGGCGCACTGGACGCCGGCCGGCTGGGAGCTGCGCGACGGCGCCTACCGCGAGATGTCCCCGGACGGCGGGGTGCAGACGCTGCCGTTCCGGTCGACGGCGGTGGAGCTGTCCGAGGAGATGGAGGATTTCATCCGGATCCAGAAGCCGGTGACCGCGATGAGCTTCCGCGAGCTCAAGGACTACATCGCCCGCCTCGAGGCGGCCGGATTCCAGATCAGGAAGCATCTGGTCGAGCTCTACGCCAAGCTGTCGTTCCCGCTCGTCAACCTGGTCATGGTGCTCGTCGCCATCCCGCTGGCGCTGCAGTCACCGCGCGGCGGTCGTCTCTTCGGGATCGGTCTCGCGCTCGGCATCATGGCGGGCTACCTCGTCGTCCACTTCGTCGCGCTCGCGTTCGCGCGGGCCGACCTCCTGCCGCCCCTGATCGCGGCCTGGACCGCGAACATCATCTTCATGGGGCTCGGCGTCTCGCTGCTGCTCCGCGCCCGGACGTGAGAGCGTCCAGCCGGCCGCCTCACGCGATCCACGCCAGCGGATCTTCGTCGCGTCCCGGCACCCGCCCATCGATGAAGATCCGGTGCCAGATCGCGAGCTGCATCAGCCCCCAGATGGCGCGCGCCGTGTTCCCGCCCTGCTGCTGCTCGCGCACCAGCTCCGCGACGGCGTCCGACCGGAACCAGCGCCGGATCACCGGATGCGCCGGCAAATGCGCCGCGAGTCCGTCGAGGAACTCGCCCCTGAGCCACTGGCGAACCGGGACGTAGAAGCCGCGCTTGCGCCGCCAGAGGTGCTCGCCGGGGAGCCTCCGCTCGGCCCAGCGCTTGAGGAACAGCTTGCCCTGGCGCCCGCCCACCTTCAGCTCGTCGGACAGCCCCAGGCCGAACTCGACCACGCGATGGTCGAGGAACGGCACGCGCCCCTCGAGGCCGAAGGCCATCAGGACGCGGTCTGCCTTCACGAGCAGGTCGTCGGGCAGCCAGGTGCAGAGGTCGGTGTACTGGCAGCGCGCGACGTCGCTCCAGGCGTCCGGCGTCGCCCGCCACGCCGTGATGAACGGCTCGCGGTGCGCGGCCGCGGCCGCCTTCAGCTCGGGGCCGAACGCCCGCTGCGTCCAGCGGCGGCCCCACTGGCCGCGCGTGCGGAAGCCGCCCGAGCCGGGCGCCACGAGGTTCTTGAGCCAGCGCTGCAGCGGCGTTCGCCGGTAGCGGCCGTAGCCGGCGAAGACCTCGTCGCCCCCCTCGCCGGTCAGGATCACCTTCAGCCCGCGCGCGCCGCGCTCGGCCATGAACGACGTGGGCAGGCAGGCGTAGTCGTGCAGCAGATCGTCCGTGGCCCAGATGGTGTGCGGCAGCCGCCGGAAGACGGCGTCGCGGTCGAGGACGATCTCGGTGTGCTCGGCGCCGAAGCGGCGCGCGATCGCTGCGGCGTCGGGCAGCTCGTCGTCGGCAACGGCGCCATCGCGATAGCCGATGGAGAACGTGCGCACGGGCCGGCCGGTGAGCTCGGTCATCGTCGCCAGCAGCACGCCCGAGTCGACTCCGCTCGACAGGAACAAGCCGCACGGGACGTCGGCGCGCAGGTGCTCGAGCATCACCCGGTGGAACAGCGGCTCGAATTCCGCGTCGGCCTGGCCGAACTCGAGCCGGCGCGTCCGGACGTCGAGCAGCGACCAGTACGGGCGCTCCTGGAGCTTGAGGTCGGCGTCCACCACCAGCGTCGTGCCGGGCGGCAGCCGGCGAATTCCCCGAACGAGGCTTTGCTCTCCGGTGTTGAAGCGGTTTTGCAGGTATTGGACGAGCGCGCCGGGATCGAGCGCGGGCTCGCCGGGCCAGACGGAGAGGATCGCCTTCAGCTCGGAGGCGAAGAGCACACGATCCGGTAGCTCCGCGTAGTAGAGCGGCTTGATGCCCAGGCGGTCCCGCCCCAATACCAGCTCGCGGCGCCCAGCGTCGTACAGCGCGAAGGCGAACATCCCGTTGAGCGACGGGAGGGCGCCCAGGCCGTCGAGCGCGTAGGCGTGCAGGATCGTCTCGCTGTCCGAGTGGGTCGCGAAACGACGCCCCCGGGCCTCGAGCGCCTGCCGAAGCTCGACGAAGTTGTAGATCTCACCGTTGGCGACCAGGGTGAGCGGGCCGTCGGCCATCGGCTGGTGACCGCCCTCCAGGTCGATGATCGAGAGCCGGGTTTGCAGGAGGCCGAGCGGGCCGGCGACGTGCACGCCCAGGTCGTCGGGGCCCCGGTGAGCCAGGGCGTCGCCCATGCGCCGGAGCGCGCCCTCGTCGGGGCTACCGCGCCTCAGGAGAACGCCGGCGATCCCACACATGGAGAGTGCCTCGGATGCGGCAGAGTACCACGCGGCCGCCGCGGCCACGGAGCGTAACTTGAAAAGCCGAACTGGCTTTGCTAGCGTGGCATCGAATGGGGTCGACGAACATTCATCGCCCCTCGCCGCGCCTCCCCCTCTCGTGAGCTCGCGATACCGCGTCCTCGGGCGTCTGCTGCGATCGCTCAAGCCGCACTGGCAGGCGGTCACGGCCAGCGCCCTGCTCGCCCTCGTGGTGTCGGGCGCGGGCGGGCTGATCGCGTGGCTGGTGAAGCCGGCGATGGACGACATTTTCCTCCGGCGCGATCTCTTGATGCTCAAGCTCATTCCGCTGGCCCTGCTCGGCGTCTACATCGTCAAGGGCCTGGCGAGCTACGGCGAGTCCTATCTGAGCAAGTCGATCGGCGAGCGCGTCGTCACGAGGGTGCGTCACGACCTCTACGTGCACCTGCAGGGCATGCCGCTCGCGTTCTTCACGACGCGGCACACCGGCGAGCTCACGACGCGGCTCGTGCTCGACACGAGCCGGCTGGCCAGCCTGTCGTCCGACATGCTCGTGAGCACGCTCCGCCGGGTCGGGACGATCGTCGCGCTGCTGGTCGTCATGTTCACTCGCGACTGGGCGCTGACGCTCTTCGTGGCGGCGATGCTCCCGGTGGCCGCCCTGGCCAACTGGCCGCTCGGGCGCCAGCTCTACAAGATCAACCGGCGCGCTCAGGAGATGAGCGGGCAGCTCGCGGTGCTGCTCATGGAGTCCCTCACCGGCCGCAAGATCGTCAAGGCGTTCGTGCGCGAGGACCTCGAGCAGGCGCGCTTCGACCGGCTCAACGATCGCCGCCTTCGGCTGGCCCTGCGGGACCATCGCGTCGACGAGTTCTCCCGACCTTTGCTGGAGATCGTGGCGGCCCTCGGCATCGTCGGCGCCATCTGGTACGGCGGCTCCCGCGTCATCCAGGGCACCCTGACCCCCGGCGAGTTCTTCTCGGTGATCGCCGCGGTCGCCCTCCTCTATCGCCCGCTCGGCGACCTCCTGCGCACCTTCAACACCGTCCAGCAGGCGCTCGCGTCGGTGGAGCGGGTCTACGAGATCCTCGACACGCCGCCCGCCATCGTCGACACCGCCGGCGCGCGCCGCCTCGGCGGCTTTTCGGATCGGATCGAGTTCGAGGGCGTCGGCTTTCGCTATCCCGGCACCGAGGAGTGGGCGCTCCGCGACATCACGCTCTCCATCCGCAAGGGCGAGCTGGTCGCGTTCGTGGGAACGTCGGGGGCCGGGAAGTCGACGCTCATGGAGCTCCTGCCGAGGTTCCACGACGTCTCGGAGGGGCGCGTGACCATCGACGGCCATGACCTCAGGAGCGTGACCGTGGACTCGCTGCGCGCCCTCATCGGCATCGTCACCCAGGACACCTTTCTCTTCAGCGACACGATCGAGTACAACATCGCCTACGGCCGCCCGGGCGCCTCGCGCGAGGCGATCGAGAACGCGGCGCGGCTGGCCCAGGCCCACGACTTCATCGCCGCGATGCCGGGAGGCTACGAGGCCCACGTCGGCGAGCGCGGGGTGAAGCTCTCCGGAGGGCAGCGGCAGCGGCTGGCCATCGCGCGGGCGTTCCTCAAGGATCCGCCGATCCTCATCCTGGACGAGGCGACCGCGGACCTGGACGCCGAGAGCGAGTCCCTGCTCCAGCGGGCGCTGTCGGAGCTCCTGAAGGGCCGCACGGTGCTGGTGATCGCCCACCGTCTGGCGACGGTGAAGCACGCCGACCGTGTGGTCGTCATTCACGGCGGCCGGATCGCGGAGATCGGCGGGCACAACGAGCTGATCGCGAGCGTCGGCGGAATCTACCGCGGCCTCGCGGCGCTCCAGCAGTTCGACGTCGCCGGGGACTGATTCCGCCGACCGGCTCGGTGTTACCATGGCGCCCGGGAGGAACGGCGCATGTCGCTCCGTCAGCTGATCCAGAGGCCGATGCCGGTGACCGCGCCGCTGGTCCTCAATCCCTTGATGGCCCGCCGATCCCTCCACGCCGCTCCTGGCGGCCTACGCGGCCTGGAAGAAGGTCTACGAGGAGCTCGTCGACGGCTTCGGCGCCGGCACGAAGAGCAAGCCGGACTGGAGTCCGGTGGAGAAGGACATGCTGGGCGTCATCGGTCTCGAGAAGCTCCTGGCGATCGAGCGGGCGACCGTCGAGGACGGCAAGCGGTGACGGTCACGACGACGAGGGGGTAGCGCGATGCTCTCGCGAGAAGACAACGAGCTCCTGTGCCGCGTGGGCCGCGGCACGCCCATGGGTGAGCTGCTCCGCCAGTACTGGCTGCCCTGTCTGCCATCGACGGAGCTGGCGGGACCTGACGGCCCGCCGAAAAAGGTCCGCCTGCTGGGCGAGGATCTGGTCGCGTTTCGCGACACGCAGGGCCGCGTGGGGCTTGTCGCCGAGAACTGCCCGCACCGCGGCGCCTCGCTCTTCTTCGGCCGGAACGAGGACTGTGGGCTTCGCTGCGTCTACCACGGCTGGAAGTTCGACGTGACCGGCCGCTGCGTCGACATGCCGAACGAGCCCGCCGAGAGCCTCTTCAAGGACAAGGTGCGCGCGCGGGCCTACCCCTGCCGCGACGTGAACGGGGTCGTCTGGACCTACATGGGCCCACGGACCGAGGCGCCGCCGTTCCCCGCGTTCGAGATCAACACGCTGCCGCCGGAGCGGGTCTATCCGCCGCTGGTCATGATGGAGGAGTGCAACTGGGTGCAGGCGCTCGAGGGCGACATCGACTCCTCGCACATCGACTACGTGCACGCGAAGCTCCGGGCCGACAGCAAGCAGCGCGGCACCTTCCACCGGGACAAGCAGCCGCGGCTCGAGCTCTTGCCCACGGACTACGGCGCCTGCTATTCCGCCCGGCGGCGCTGGGACGTCGACGGGCTCTTCTGGCACCGGATCACCCAGTTCATCATGCCGTTCTTCTCGATGATCGCGGCCAGCGACCCGAACGTCGTCTCGGCGCGCGCCTGGGTGCCGCTGGACGACGACCATAATCTCCAGATCATGATGCGCGGGCGGCTCGACCGCGCGGTCACGGACCAGGAGCGGGAGCAGACGAGGAATCCGTTCGCCGCCTGGGGAGGCTACCTCGAGCCGACCAGCGATCCGCGCACGCGTCACTACACGAAGGCCAACATTCACAACGACTACCTGGTCGACCGTCGTCTCGCCCGCGACGAGCTGATGATCGGCATTCCGTTCCTGGTGAACCTGCAAGATCGGGCGATGACCGAGACGATGGGGCCGATCTACGACCGGACGCAGGAGCATCTCGGAACCACGGACGGAATGGTCATCTACGTCCGCCGCCGGCTGATCGAAGCCGCCCGGGCGCTTCGCGAGCAGGGCATGGCGCCGGCGAACGTCGACGACGCGAGCATGTGCCGGGTGCGTCCGGCCTCGGTCCTGCTGCCCGAGGGCGACAGCTGGATCTCGGCGACCGAGAAGTCGCGCCAGTCGGACGCGGGCGTTCCCATCGCCTGGGTGCCGTTCGCCCAGTGACCGAAGAGGTGCCCGCGACCGCCCCGGACCTCGCCTACTACGAGGCCGTGCCCTATCTGCTCGTGGTCGAGTCCATCGAGCGCGCGGGCGAATGGCTGCGGCGGGCCGAGCACCCGGAGCTTCCGGGCTGCCGCGTCGAGGCGCCATCGGCGGTCGAGGCCATCGAGAAGCTCGAGCAGGCTCGCCTGAGCCTGCTGCGACGGCTCTGGGACCTCGGCGCTCCCATCCCCGTCCCCCGCCCGCCGCTGCAGAGCGGCCGGCGTTCCTGAGAAACCGCCCGGGCGTCCGGCTCCGCGCGCCTAGTAGCCTTTGGCGCGGTCGACGAGGTTCAGGAGCGGCTTGCCCGAGAGACGGCGGCGCAGATTTTCCGCGAACAGCCGGGCGCAGTCGTCGTCGTAGCTGGCGACGAAGCCCGAGACGTGCGGCGAGACGATGACGTTGTCGACCGCGTAGAGCGGGTGCCCGCTCGGCGGCGGCTCCTGCGCGAAGACGTCGACCGCGGCCCCCGCGATGCGCCGCTCCTTCAGCGCCTGCGCGAGCGCGTCCTCGTCGACGCTGGCGCCGCGCCCCACGTTGATGAAGTAGGCGGTGGGCTTCATGGCGCCAAGCGCGCGCGCGCCGATCATGTGGTGGGTCTCGCGCGTGAGCGGCGCGCACATGACGACCACGTCCGAGCGGGCCAGGAGCGCGTCCAGGCGCTCGGGCGAAAACCATTCGTCCGGCAGGGCGCCCGCCGCATCGCCCGTGCCCGGCGGGCAATAGCCGGGATCGGCGCGCCGCTTCGGGTCGCGCTTGCACGCGAGCACGGTCATCGCGAACGCGGTCTTGGCGATCCGCGCCAGCTCGCGCCCGATGCTACCGTAGCCGATCACGCCGAGGGTCGCGCCCCGCACCGGGGTCGGCACGAAGAGCGGCCAGCGCTGCTCGTCGGGCGGCCAGATGCCCTTGCCCTGCCACTCGACCATCCGGGGCACCCGGTGCGCGAGCGCCAGGAGCGTCGTCATCGCGTACTCGGCGACGGTCGCCGCGTGCACCCCGCTCGCGGTCGTGAGGGCGATCGCGCCGTTCGCGTAGATCGGGTGCTCGTAGAGCCCGTTGACGCCGGCCATGTGCACCTGCACCCACGAGAGGTTGGGCGCGCGGCTCAGATCGCGCGGGAGCGTGACCGCGTAGAGGACGTCGGCCGTCGTGTAGTCCGCGCTCTCGGGCTTCGCCTGCGTCACCGTCAGGCGCGACGAGACCCGGCGCAGGCGCTCGAGCTGAGCCTCGGCGAAGGGAACCGTGACGAGCACGTCGAGCCGGCTCGCGGCCCGGCGTTTCCGCGTGGGACCCCGGCGGCGCGTCACTTGGATTGGGTGAGGCTGCGGAGCGTCTCTTCCAGCCGCTTCTGCTCGGCTCCGTAGGTTGCCCAGTCACCGCGGCGCAGCGCGTCCTGGGCTCGTGACCAGATCTCCCAGGCGCGCTGGGCGAGCTGGCGCGTTCCCGTCGCGGCCCCGACCGCGGCCCCATCCGCCGGCGCGGCCGGGGCGGCGGCCGCCGGGCGGCCCCCGAAGACGCGGGCGAGCGACTGCTCGAGCGTCGCCTCCATCGCGATCTGATTGCCGTACGCGACGATCACGCGCCGCAGCTCGGGCAAGGCCCCCTGCTCGGACGCGGCCAGGTAGAGCGGCTGCACGTAGACCAGCGACTGGTCGATGGGGATCGCCAGCAAGGAGCCGCGGATCACCGTGGAGCCGCGCTGGTTCCAGAGCGCGAGCTGCTGCGAGATGACGGGATCCTGGTCGATCCGCGCGTCGATCTGTCGCGGTCCGTAGACGAGCTTCTGCTTCGGGAAGTTGAAGACGATCAGGCGGCCGTAATTCGGCGGATCGGATCGGGCGGCCATCCACGCGATCATGTTGTCGCGCCTGGCCGGGTTGAACAGCGTGAGCAGGATGAACTCCTCCTTCTGCTCCCCCGGCATCCGCATGATCGTGTAGTAGGGCTCCATGTCCCGGTCGCGCCCCTCGATCGCCCGGCGCGGCACCGCCCAGAGGTCCTCCTTGTTGTAGAAGACCTGAGGGTCGAGCATGTGGTAGCTCGCGTACTTCCGCGCCTGAATGGCGAAGAAGTCCTCGGGATAGCGAATGTGGCGGCGGAGCCCTTCCGGCATCTGCTCGAGCGGCTTGAGCAGCCCGGGAAACGCGCCGCTATACGCCCGGACGATCGGGTCGCTCGGGTCGGCCAGATAGAACGTCACGGTCCCGTCGTAGGCTTCGACGGTGACCTTCACCGAGTTGCGGATGTAGTTGCCCATACCCGGCACCGGGTCCGAGTAGGGATAGCGGCTGGTGGTGGTGTAGCCGTCCAGCATCCAGATCAGACGCCCGTCGTCGGCGATGACCATGTACGGATCGCGGTCGAACCGGAAGAACGGCGCGATCTGCCGGACGCGCTCGGCGACCGACCGGTAGAACATGATCCGGCTCTGATCGGTGAGGTCGTTGGACAGGAGCATCTTGATCTCGCCGAATCGCACGGCGAACAGCACCTTGCGAAAGAACGACGAGAGCGGGATGCCACCGGCGCCGGTGTAGGTCGCGTAGACGTTCTGGTCGCCGGAGGGATAGTCGAGCTCCTGCGACTTCGTCTTCACCAGCACGTACTCGTTGGTGACCTCGCCGTAGTAGATCTGCGGCCGCGTGATCTTCGGAAAGCCGCCGGTCGACTGGGGCGGGATGTCCTTGACCAGGAACTCCGGCAACCCCTCGGCGGTGATGCGATTGACGGGCCCGACCACGGCGCCGTAGCCGTGCGTGAACGTCAGGTGCTCGTTGATCCAGATGCGGGACGGCAGGTGCTGGTAGGACAGCTCGCGCGGCGACAGCATGAGCTGGCGGTACTCGCCGTTCACGACGTAGCGGTCGTTGTCCACGTCGAGGAACTTGTAGTAGGTCCGGATCTCCTGGAGCTGCGCGAACGTGCGCAGGAGCGGGCGGTAGTCCCAGAGCCGGATGTTCTTGACCGTCGCCGCGTTGCGCTCGAGCCCCCGCGCATCCAGGGCCTCGTCGGCCGGGAACTCGCGCTCGACGATCCGGTCGAGGCCGTAGGCCTGGCGCGTCATGCGGATGTTGTGCTCGATGAACGGGCGCTCGGCGACGAGCTCGTTGGGCGTCACGCGCAGGCGCTGGAGCAGCGCCGGGTAGATGCCGAGGCCCAGCACCCAGACCAGGGCCAGCGCGATCAGGCCGCCCGCGACCAGCCGCAGCCCCGCCCGCGCGATCTGGGCCAGGCACGCGACCGCGCAGAGCGCCGCGAACACCCCGAGAGCGCCCAGGACGGGCAGCGACGCGTAGATGTCGGTGTAGGCGGCGCCGAACACGATGCCGCGGGGCGAGAAGACCAGCTCGAAGCGGTCGAGCCAGAACCCGACGGCCTTGAGCCCGAGCGCCAGAGCGCCGAGCACGAGCAGGTGCGTGCGCGCGCCGGCGGCCAGCCGCGGCCCGCGGCTCGTGAGGACGAGGCTTCGCTGGAGCACGTAGACGACGAGCGTGAGGACGATCGTCGCGGTGACGAGCGTCATGGCCCACCCATACACGAGCCGCCAGAGGGGCAGGACGAAGACGAAGAAGCTGAGATCGCGCCCGAAGAGCGGATCGGCGGTGCCGAACGACACCGCGTTGACGTAGCCGAGCACCGTCTCCCAGTGCACGGTCGCCCGCATCCCGGACGCCAGCGCGATCAGCGCGACCACGACCGGCAGGAAGCGGCGAATCAGGGGCTCGATCACCACGCGGCTGGGCAGGCCGAGCTGGTCTTCCAGCTCCCAGATGACGTCGGGCGCGGCCGTGCGGGCGGCGAACGTCAGGTTGGCGTAGAGGAAGACGAGCACGGCGACGGCGAGGGCGGCGAAGAGCGAGCCGCGGAGCGAGAGGGTCTTCACGAACACGCTCGTGTAGCCGACCTCGCCGAACCAGAGCCAGTCGGTGTAGAGCGGCACGATCTGGGCGACGAGGCCGAGGGCCAGCAGCGCGAGCAGCAGGAGCAGGACGGGCGGCGGGCGATTCACGGCGCTCGGTGGCGTGCGATCAGGTTCCGTGAGTCCAGGACGCCAGGTACTCGCGCTGCGCCTTCGTGAGCTGATCGATCTCGACCCCCATCGAGCCGAGCTTGAGGCGGGCGATCTCCAGGTCGATCTCGCGCGGCACCCCGAACACCTTCCGGGGCAGGGTCCGCCCGTTCTTCACCACGTACTCGGCGGCCAGCGCCTGGTTGGCGAAGCTCATGTCCATGACCGACGCGGGATGTCCCTCGGCCGCCGCGAGGTTGATCAGCCTTCCCTCGCCCAGGACGTAGACGCGCCGGCCGCTGGCGAGCACGAATTCCTCGACGAACGGACGCACCGCGCGCCGCGAGCGCGCCATGGCGCCGAGCGTTTCGAGGTCGATCTCGACGTTGAAGTGGCCGGAGTTGCTCAGGATCGCGCCGTCCTTGAGCAGCCCGAAGTGGTCGCTCGACATGACCGAGGTGTTGCCGGTCACCGTCACGAACACGTCGCCCTGGGCGGCGGCCCGGGTCATCGGCATCACCGGGAAGCCGTCCATCACCGCCTCGAGCGCCCGGAGCGGCTCGATCTCGGTCACGATCACGTGCGCGCCGAGGCCCTTGGCGCGCGCCGCGACGCCGCGGCCGCACATGCCGTAGCCCGCCACGACGACGGTGCGGCCGGCCAGGAGCACGTTGGTCGCCCGGATGATCCCGTCGAGCGTGGACTGGCCGGTCCCGTAGCGGTTGTCGAACAGGTGCTTGGTGTCCGCGTCGTTGACCGCGATCACCGGGAACGCCAGCACACCCTCGCGCTCCATCGACCGGAGCCGGATCACGCCGGTGGTCGTCTCCTCCGTGCCGCCGATGACGTCGCCGGCCAGATCCTTGCGCGCGCCGTGGATCTGCGAGATGAGGTCGGCGCCGTCGTCCATCGTGAGCTGGGGACGCGTCGCCAGGACGGCGGCGATGTGCTTGTAGTACCGATCGTTGTCCTCGCCCTTCTGCGCGTACGTGGAAATGTCGTACTCGCGCACCAGCGCGGCCGCGGTGTCGTCCTGGGTGGAGAGCGGATTGGAGGCGCAGAGGGCGAGCTGCGCGCCGGCGGCCTTGAGCGTGAGCATGAGGACCGCGGTCTCGGTGGTCACGTGCAGGCACGCGCCGAGGCGGATGCCCTTGAGCGGCTGCTCGTGCGTGAAGCGCTCACGAACCTGGCGGAGCACCGGCATCGACTGCTCGGCCCATTCGATCCGGAGCTTTCCCTCCGCGGCGAGCGAGAGATTCTTGACATCGTGGTCGACCATGGAGCCTCGTCCTTTCCCGTCCTTCAGAAGAGCGCCGCAGGCCGATCCGGCGTCCCGCGGGGACGCCCGGGCCGGCGCGGCCTTGATCGGAGTGCTGAGCTAAATCCCCGCGTCGTCGCGCAGATCCTTGACGCGGTTCGTCCGTTCCCACGTGAACTCGGGCTCCGAGCGTCCGAAGTGGCCGTAGGCCGCGGTCTTCTTGTAGATCGGGCGGCGCAGCTCGAGGTACTTGATGATGCCGGCCGGCGTGAAGTCGAAGTGCCGCCGCACCAGCCCCTCGAGGACCTTGTTCGGAGCTTTTCCCGTCCCGAACGTGTCGACCATGATCGAGACCGGCTCGGCGATGCCGATGGCGTAGGCGACCTGGACCTGGGCCCGCTGGGCCAGGCCCGCCGCGACGAGGTTCTTGGCTACGTGGCGCGCCATGTAGCACGCGGAGCGGTCGACCTTCGTCGGATCCTTGCCCGAGAAGGCGCCCCCACCGTGCGGACACGAGCCGCCGTACGTGTCGACGATGATCTTGCGTCCGGTGAGCCCGGTGTCGCCCATCGGCCCGCCGGTCACGAACCGGCCGGTCGGGTTCACATGGATGACGCAGCGCTTGAGGTCGATGAGCTCGGCCGGGATCGTCGGGGCGATCACCTGCTCGATGACGTCGTCGCGGATGCGCTGGGCACCGGCGTCGGGGCTGTGCTGGGAGGAGACCACGACCGTCTCGACCGCGCGCGGCATGCCGTCGACGTAGCGGATGGTCACCTGAGACTTGCCGTCGGGCCGCAGGTAGTCGAGCGCGCCCGACTTGCGCCGCTCCGAGAGGCGCATGACCAGCTTGTGGGCGAGCATGATCGGCATCGGCATCAGCTCGGGCGTCTCGGTGCACGCGTACCCGAACATGAGCCCCTGATCGCCGGCGCCGAGCTTGTCCACGCCCTGCGCGATGTCGGACGACTGCTCGTCGATCGCCGCGATCACGCCGCACGTCTCGAAGTCGAAGCCGAACTTCGCTCGCGTGTAGCCGACGTCGCGGATCGTCTGGCGGGCGATCCGCGGGATGTCGACGTAGCACGACGTCGTGATCTCGCCCGCCACCACCACGAGCCCGGTGGTCAGGAGGGACTCGCAGGCGACGCGTCCGGTCGGATCCTGGGCGATGATCGCGTCCAGCACCGCGTCGGAGATCTGGTCGGCCATCTTGTCGGGATGACCCTCGGTCACCGACTCCGACGTGAAGAGATACTCGTCGCGCACCATCGACATCCTCCCGCGCATCGCCTCCGGCGATGCAAGTCTCGCCACTCTAGCACGAATCGAGGGCGAGGCTAAGGGGCTGAGAGCCTCCGCTTCATCTCGTCGAGCACCGGAATCGGCCACGGATCGGTGTCCCGGCCGACCGCGAGGTAGTAGCTCGTCCACGCGCCGAGGTAGGCGAGGCCGAGGAGCCGCGCCGGTCGCCCCGCGCCCCGGGCCCAGCACTCGCTGACCTCGCCGGTCGCGGCCGCGATCAGCTCTCGGAGCACCGTGAACCGCTTGGCGATCTCCGACGACTCGTCGGAATCCCGGAGGAAGACCGCGTGCATCGCGGCGGCGGCCGGCGCCCGCCACGCCTCCAGCTCGTTGTGGTTCATCTCGGGTAGCGCGCCCGCGATGGCGAACCGCTTGGCGTTCTCCTCCACCTCGGTCTTCCACCGGTAGGCCACGCCGCCGGTCGACGGGCCGCCGTAGAACGCCGGCAGCCGCGCACCGATGGCGAGCGCGAGCCGCTTGGCCTCGTTCTGCGCGACCGGTCGCGCCGGCGCGAGGTCGGCGGCGAGCGCGCTCACGACCTCCAGCGCCTCGGCGATCTCGGCGTCGCTCGAGATCGCGAGGCCGGCGTCCGCCAGGATGCGGAGTACGGGGAAGAACAAGTAGCCGAGCGCCATGCGCGGCATCAGCCCGTCGGGCAGCTTCACCCGCGGCAGGCCCCGCCCCGTCGCCAGGGCTCCCAGCCGGCCGCCCGCGGTGAGCATCACGATGGGCACCTCGCGCTCGAGCGCCGCCTCGGCGGCCGACAGCACCTCGGCCGTGTCGCCCGAGTACGACGAGGCGACGACGAGAGTCCGCTGGCCGGCGGCCGCCGGCAGCCCGTAACCGCGATGGACGATGATCGGCACGTCCAGGCGCGCGGCGGCGCAGCCCGCGATCAGCTCGGCCCCCGCCGCCGATCCGCCCATGCCGGCGAGCACGACGAGCGCGGGGCGCGCGATCGACAGCGCGGGCGTGGCGCGTAGCGCCAGCGCCGCGTGGCACTGCGCGGGGAACGCGCTCAGCACGTCGCGCGCCCGGTGCGGGTCGGCCTGCTCGAAGCGTCCGGGGTCGTCGAGCGTCATCGGCGGGCGAGCCTCAGTGTTGCGGCCAGGCGGCACTCGTCGCCGGGCGCGACGTCCAGGCGCCACACCAGGAGCAGCGCCGTGCCCTGATAGATTCGCTCGAACCCGCCTTCGGAGAGGGACACGGTCTCGACCGGGCCCCAGCCGAGCTCGGCGGCCGGGCTCCAGTGAAGCCGGGCTTCCACCGCCGCCCACTCGTCGATCATCGTGACCGCCGAGAGGCTCGCCTCGCGCCCCGAGCTGCCGAGCGACGGACGTGTCGCGAGGTCGAGATACCGGTCGGGCGCGTTGCCGGCGGTGAGCGCGAGGTTCCACTGCACCGCCCACCGTCCGGTGAGCCGCCGGTCCGCTGCCGGCCGAACACGATACTCGACCTCGAGCGTCGCGTCGCGGATCGTCAGCCGTTTCTCGAGCGCGAGCGGCAGGTCCGCCGTCGGGGCGCGCGAGAGGACGACCGCGGCACCGTCGGGCGCCTCCTGCACGACGCAATCCAGACGCCCGGCCGCCAGCACGCCGCGGGCGGCGGCCCAGGGCGCGACCGGATCGATGGGCGTCTGGCCGTCGTCGAAGAATCCTTCGATCAGCGATCCGCGGCGGAAATCGTCGTACGCGAGCAGCGCGTCGAGTCCGGCTTCCTTGGGCACGGCGGCGTCGTGGATCGTGCGCGCGGCGCCGGCGGCATCGGCGGCGGCTCGCGCCCGGACCTGATCGTGATACGCCTCCGGGCGCCGGGCCAGCACGTCGGCGATGTCCAGCCCCGCCGGATGGTAGCCGAGCTCGGTGACCATGCCGCCGGCGTCGGGCGCCACGGTGACGGCGAGCGCGCGCGTGCGGACGAAGACCTCGGTGTGTCCGTCGCCGTTACCGTCTTCGCGCGTCCACGCGACCTCGGGCGCGGCGCCCGCGTCGACCAGCGATCGCTCCGCTTCCAGGAGCGCGCCCTTCACGGCTCGGCGCAGATGCGGCAGATAGCAGCCGCCAAACACGCCGTGCCAGTACGCGTCGTTGGCCTGTCCGCGCCAGAGCGCGGTCTGGCCCCGGCCGAGCCGCGCGTCGTCGGGGCGGCGGCCGAGGGCCGCGTGAAGCGCCCGCGAGAGGCGCAGCATCTTCCAGTAGGTATCCGCGACCTCGGGGTACTTGACGAGGAAGGTGCGCCAGAAGCCGCCGCGGAGCAGGCCCGTCAGCCGCTCGCCGTCGGCGAGGCGGCCGATCTCCTCGCGGGCCCTCGCGAGCGTGCGCGCCGTCTCGACCGGCAGCGCCCACTCCCCCATCTCCCGGTACGAAGCGGTCGGCAGATAGACGCGGCCGCTCGGTGGACGCCGCTCGACGACGTCGGCGAGCGTCGTCAGCTCGAGCCAGCTCGTCGACAGGAGCCGATCGAAGAAGCGATCGAGCCACCCGTCCGTGTACACGCGGGCGTAGGTGCCGGGCCAGACCCCGAACTTCTCGCCGTCGTCGATCATCGTGATCGCGGTCGCCTGATCCCGTCGGGCCTCCAGATACGCGAGCGTTGCGTCGACGTCGGCGAACGGAATCAGATAGCGCAGGCGCTGGTTGATCGGAAAGACGCGAAGGGCGACGCCCTGCTCCTCGGTCAGGTAGTACCCGCTCAGTGCGTCGGCGTCGAGACCGGCCAGCGCGAAGTGATGGTCGTCGACGAGCACGTACTCGACGCCCGCGTCGCTCAGGGCCCGCGCCAGGTGCGGCTCCCAGACGCGCTCGGCGAGCCACATGCCGCGGGGCCGCACGCCGAAATGCGTCTTGAGAAAGGCGGTCAGCCGCTCGATCTGTCCGATCTTGTCGTGATCGGGCAGCACGGCGAGGATCGGCTCGTAGAATCCGCCGGTCAGGAGCTCGACCTGGCCGCGCGCCGCGACGGTGCCGAGGAGATCAAAGGTGCGCGGCGCGCGCTCGCGCAGCCACTCCAGCAGGCTGCCCGTGCAGTGCACGCTCACCCGGATCTCCGGGCGCGCCTCCAGCCGCTCGAGGAAGGGACGGTAGGCGCGCTCCGTCGCCTCGACGAGGACATGTTCGAAGTTGCCGATCGGCTGGTGATTGTGGACGCCGAGGCAGAACGCGAGCCGGTCTCTCACGCGCGCGCGGATCCTACTCTCGCTGGAGGTCGCGATGCACGACAGTCGGCGCGTAGCCGACCCCGGCGAGGAAGCGCTTGAGCTCCTCCGCGACGGTCACGGATCGGTGCCGGCCGCCGGTGCAGCCGATGGCGACGGTGAGATAGGCCTTCCCCTCCCGCTCGTAGAAGGGCAGGACGAACCGCAGGAAGTCCTCGAGCCGGCGCAGCAGCTCCTTGCTCTCCGCATGGCTCATCACGAACGTGCGCACGCGCTCGTCGCGGCCGTCGAGCGCCCGCAGCGCGTCCACGAAGTGCGGGTTGGGCAGGAAGCGGACGTCGAACACGAGATCGGCGTCGAACGGCACGCCGTGCTTGAAGCCGAACGACACCAGGGTGGGTGCCAGGCCGGTTCGCGCCTTGGGCGCCACGTACAGCTCGACGAGCCGGTCCTTGAGCTGGTGGACGGTCAGCGCGGTCGTGTCGACGATCCGATCGGCGACCTCGCGGAGGTTGGACAGCGCCTTGCGCTCGGCGCGGATGCCGTCGAGCGCGTTGCCGTCGCCGGCCAGGGGGTGGCGCCGCCGCGACTCGTGATAGCGGCGCACCAGCGTCTCCTCGGTCGCCTCCAGGAAGAGGACTTCCACCGCGTGGCCGCGGGCCTTCAGCTCGCGGATCGTGTCGAGGAGGCTCGAGAGGTACGCGCCCTCGCGCACGTCGACGCCGAGCGCGACCCGGTAGATGGGCTGGTCGGAGCGAGTGATCAGGTCGGCGAACGTCGGAATGAGCGTGGTGGGCAGGTTGTCGACGCAGAAGAACCCCATGTCCTCGAAGCATTTGATCGCGAAGCTCTTGCCCGCGCCGCTCAGCCCGGTGATGACGACGAACGACAGGGGGGCCGTCATCACGCCGGCCGTCAGCGCTTCCGGGGCGCGAGCCGGCGCTGGTGCGAGGGCAGGATGCCGAGCTCCTCGCGGTACTTGGCGACCGTCCGCCGCGCGATCGTGAGGCCTCGCTTCTGCAGGGCCTGGGCGACTTCCTGATCGGACTGCGGCTTGGCCGGGTCCTCGGCCGCCAGGATGTCCTGGATCATCTTCTTGACCGAGACCGAGGACACCATCTCCCCGTCGCCCGACGCGATACCGCTGTGGAAGAAGTACTTCAGCTCGAACAGCCCCTGCGGGGTCTCGACGTACTTGTTGGTCGTCACCCGGCTGATCGTCGACTCGTGCATGCCGATGTCCTCGCCGACGTCGCGCAGCGACAGCGGGCGGAGATGGGACAGCCCCCGGTCCAGAAAGTCGCGCTGGAACTTCACGATCGACTGCGTGACCTTGCGCAGCGTCCGCTGGCGCTGATCAACACTCTTGATCAGCCACAGCGCGGAGCGGAGCTTTTGCTCGACGTATTGCTTGGCCTCGTCGCCGGAGCCGGGGGTACGCAGCAGCGAGCGGTAGAGCCCGTTCACCCGGAGGCGCGGGATGCCGTCCTCGTTGAGGACGACCGTGTACTCGGTGCCGAGCTTGTAGACGAAGACGTCGGGCACGATGTAGCGCGAGTCGTTGCCTCCGAAGCGCCGGCCGGGCTTCGGCTCGAGGCCCATGATCTCCTCGACCGACTCCATGATGCGATCGAGGGGCAGCTTCATGGCCCGCGCGATGTCCTGATAGCGCCGCCGGCTCAGGTCGTCGAAGTGCGCCTCGATGATCTCGACCGAGACCGGGTCCGGCAGCGGGTCGCGCCGGAGCTGGAGCAGCAGGCATTCCTGGATGGACCGGGCCGCCACCCCGGGCGGGTCGAAGCCCTGCACGAGCTCGACGACCTTGGCCACCTCGTCGGCGGAGACGGCGCACCGCTGGGCGATCTCCTCGAGCTCGGCGCGGAGGTAGCCGTCCTCGTCGAGATTGCCGATGATCTCGGCGCCGATGCGCCGGACGGTGGCGTCCTCCGTCGCGAATCGCAGCTGCTCGTCGAGATGGTCGGCCAGCGAGATCTGGGTCCGGATGACGTTCTCGAACGGGAGGTCCTCACGGTCCTCCTGCGAGACCAGCGAGCGCTCCTCGTGGTCGTCGTCCGCCGCCGACATGACCGCGGTGAAGTCGAACGGGAGCTCGTCGGTCTGGCGCTCGGTCGTCGGGGGCGTCTCGGCCGTTATCGGCTCGACCGTTGGCGCCGGCGGCGTGTCGGCGGTGGCCGGGCCGTCGGTGGTCTCGGGCGTGTCCGGGGTGACCTCCTCGAGCATCGGGTTCTCGAGCAGCTCCTTCTGGACGACTTCCTGGAGCTCGAGGGTCGAGAGCTGCAAGAGCTGGATCGCCTGCTGGAGCAGCGGCGTCATCACGACGCGCTGGCTTTGCCGGAGTGAGAGCCGTGCTTCCATGGCCATAGGGGTCTCTCGTCTCCGCTACAGGGCGAACCGCTCGCCCAGGTAAATTTCCCGGGCGACCGAGTTGTTGGCGATCTCGGTTGCGGTGCCTGCGACCAGGATCTTGCCGTCGTAGAGAATGTAAGCGCGGTCGGTAATGGCGAGAGTTTCGCGCACGTTATGGTCCGTTATCAGAATGCCGATCCCCCGTTCCCGAAGCCTGGCGACGATCTCCTGGATGTTGCCGATCGCGATGGGATCGATTCCCGTGAACGGTTCGTCCAGGAGGAGGTACTGCGGCGACGTGACGAGCGCGCGCGTGATCTCGAGGCGGCGGCGCTCGCCGCCCGAGAGCGTGTAGGCCGGATAGCGCGCGAGCGACGTGAGGTCGAGCTCGGCCAGGAGCTCGCGTGCGCGCTCCCGGCGCTCGGCGCCCGAGAGGTCGAGCGTCTCGAGGATCGCGAGCAGGTTTTGCTCGACGGTCAGCTTCCTGAATACAGAAGATTCCTGCGGCAGATAGCCGATGCCCTTGCGGCACCGCTGATACATGGGAAGCCCGGTGATCTCCTCGCCCTCGAGGAAGATCCGGCCGCCGTCGGCCGGGAGCAGGCCGACCATCATGTAGAACGAGGTCGTCTTGCCGGCGCCGTTGGGGCCGAGAAGCCCGACGATCTCACCGCGCTGGATGTCGAGGGAGACGGAGTCGACGACCTTGCGGCTCTTGAACCACTTGACGAGTCCCTGCGCGACGAGACCTTCCATCGATCAGTTCTTGCAGGACTCGGCGGTCCGCCGCGGCGCGGCCTCGCCGTTCCCTTTTTCGGCGTCCTTCGCGTAGAAGACGGCCTTGACCCGCTCCTGCTTGCCGCCCTGGACGATGGACCGATCCTGGGAAATGAAGAGCGTGATCGTGTCCCCGGACACGACGTTGTCCTCTTCCCAGACCCGGGCGTTGCCGGTGAGCGTCACCCGCTGCTCGAGGTCGAAGTACTCCGCGCGCTTCGCCGTCCCGGTGCGGCAGTCCTTGGTGATGATCCGCACGCCGCCGGTCGAGACCGTTCGAAGAACGCGGTCGCCCTTCTCGTCCAGATAGACCTCGACGCGCTCGGCGTACTGCACGGAGTTATCTCGTCGCGCCACGACGTTGCCGCTGAAGATGACGAGGTTCTCCTTACCGAAGCGCTCCATCCGGTCGGCGTCCACCGTGAGCGGCTGCGCCTTGTCGTCCTTCGACTTCGTCCCGCCCGGCGCCCCGGGGATCGGGAGCTGGCCGGCCGCGAGTCCGGGCATCAGCGCGACGAGCAGGGCGCCCAGCAGCACCCGCGCCGTCACTGGCCGCCCCCGCTGAAGGTGGTGCGCACGCGCCCGGTCAGCGTCAAGGCGCCGTCGGCGGTCCGCACGTCGAGCGCCGTGCCTTCGGCCGTGGCGCCGTCGCGCGAGAGGCGCACCGGCGCGTCCGACCAGAGCCGCTTCTCGGCGGCCTGCCAGCGCAGGACACTGGTCTCCAGCTTGAGGCCGTCGTTCGAGGTGATCACGACGTTTTTCCGGATTTCGAGGTTCTTGGTGGCCTGGAACAGGTCGCCCTCTTCGCCGACGATGTTCCACGTACGGTCACGCTCGAACACCTGGACCGAGATGTTCCGGAGCGCGGTGCGCCCCTCGGCGTCGAAGATCAGCACCTGCTCGGCCGTGAGACGCCAGCGCACCCCGCCCGTGTCTTCCTCGATCTTGGCTTCCTTGATCCGGAGATCGGCGCTCGATGCCGCGGGCCCGACGGGCTCGACGGGTGCCGTCCGGCTCTTGGCGATCAGGGTGCAGGCCACCAGGAGCACGAAGGCGCCGACGATTGCGAGAATGCCGCTGGCCAGTCGATGTCTCTTCATCGCTCTGTTCGATTCTAAGGGGAAGTCGTGTCTGAGTGCAATTTTGGTACCACGCTAGCACAAGAGGGAAAGCCAAAAAAGCGGAAACACCCCGAAAACTATACGATCTTGGCCCGAAGCACGTCGTGCATGTGAATGAGCCCGACGGGCCGTCGAGCTTGGTCGACGATCACCAGACTCGTGATCTGCCAGGTCTCCATCACTTCGAGCGCCTTCGTGGCGAGGTCCTCGGCGCTGATCACCTTGGGATCGCGGCTGGCCACCTGCGCGGCGGTGAGGCTCTCGATCGGGCCCCCGCTCAGGTGCAGTCGCCGGAGGTCGCCATCGGTGATGACACCGAGGAGCCGCCCCTCGCGGTCGACCACGGTCGTCATGCCCTTGCGCTTCTGGGTAATCTCGACGATGACCTCGCGCAGTGGCGTCGTGTCGGGCACGATCGGGACGGCGTCGCCCGTGAGCATCAGGTCCGCCACCCGGAACAGGGATCGCCAGCCGAGCGCCCCGCGGGGGTGCAGCGCAGCGTAGTCCTCGGGGCGGAGTCCGCGCAGCTCGAGCAGCGCCAGCGCGAGCGCGTCCCCGGCCGCCAGGGCCGCCGTCGTGCTCGACGTCGGCGCCAGGTTCATCGGGCAGGCCTCCTCGGGCACGCCGACGTCCAGGACGACCTCGCACTGGCGCGCGAGCGCGGAGCCCGGATTTCCCGTGAGGAGCACGATGGGAACGCCGAGCCGCTTGAGGAGCGGCAGGATCGCGAGCACCTCGTCCGTCTCGCCGGAGTTCGACAGCGCGACCACCACGTCGCCCCGGGCCACCATGCCGAGATCGCCGTGCACGCCCTCGGCGGGGTGCAGGAAGTACGCGGGGGTTCCGGTCGACGCGAGGGTCGCCGCGATCTTGCGTCCGATCAGTCCCGACTTGCCCATGCCGGTGACGATGACGCGCCCGGCGCAGCCGCGGAGCACCTCGACCGCCTCCTCGAAGCGCTCGTCGAGCTTCGGGATGAGGCCCAGGATGGCGTCGGCCTCGAGACGGAACACGCGCTCGGCGATCTTTCGCACGTCGGGCGCGCGCTCGGCGCTCACGCGCGAACCGCCGACTCGATGGCCTGGAGCTGTTGCAGCAAGCGCGGCAGATCGTCGATGCGGAGCATGTTCGGGCCGTCGGAGAGCGGCCGGCCGTCGGGCAGCGTCCGGTCGGGATCCTCGTGCATCTCCATGAAGAGCGCATCCACGCCGAACGCCACCGCCGCGCGCGCGAGCGCCGGAACGTACTGGCGCTCGCCGCCCGATCGATCGCCGGCGCCACCCGGCAGCTGCACGGAGTGGGTCGCGTCGAAGACGACGGGAAAACCGAGGGCGCGCATGATCGCGAGGCCGCGCATGTCGACCACGAGATTATGGTACCCGAAGGAGGCGCCCCGCTCGGTCAGAAGGATCGAGCGGTTTCCCACCGAGAGGATCTTGTCGATGACGTTCTTCATGTCGCCGGGCGCGACGAACTGGCCCTTCTTGACGTTGACCGGCTTTCCGGTCTGCGCGACCGCCAGGACGAGGTCGGTCTGCCGGCAGAGGAAGGCGGGAATCTGCAGCACGTCGAGCACCTCCGCCGCCGGCGCCACCTCGGACACCTGGTGGACGTCCGAGAGCACCGGAAGGCGCAGCGTGTCGCGCACCTTGCGCAGGATGCGAAGCCCCTCGCGGAGCCCCGGTCCCCGGTAGCTGTTGATCGACGAGCGGTTCGCCTTGTCGTACGACGACTTGTAGATGAACGACACGCGCCGGTCCGCCGCGATCTTCGCCAGCCGCTCCGCCGTCATCAGCGCGTGCTTCTCGTCTTCGATCGCGCACGGCCCGCCGATCAGGACCAGCGGCGCCCCGCCGCCGATGGTGATGGCACCGACGCGGACGATCTCGGTCGCCGACGGGCCGCTCATGCGGGGTTCACCTCGCCCGTGTGCTCCAGGGCGGCCCGCACGAATCCGGCGAAGAGCGGGTGCGGCTCCCACGGCCGCGAGCGGAACTCCGGGTGGAATTGCCCGGCCACGAAGTACGGGTGCTCGGGGATCTCGATGATCTCGACGAGCTGCTTTTCCGCCCAGATGCCGGAGATGCGGAGACCGGCCTTCTCGAGCCGGGAGAGGTAGTCGTTGTTCACCTCGTAGCGGTGACGGTGGCGCTCCTGGATGATCCCCTGGCCGTACAGGCGCGAGGCCAGGCTGCCCTCGCCGAGCACGATCGGGTAGAGCCCGAGCCGCATCGTGCCGCCCTTGTCGGCCACCCTGCGCTGCTCCGGCAGGAGGTCGATCACCAGATGGGGCGCGGCCGGATCGAACTCGGACGAGCTCGCGCCGGCGAGGCCGCAGACATTTCTCGCGTACTCGATGACCGCGCACTGCATGCCCAGGCAGATGCCCAGATACGGCACCCGCCGCTCCCGCGCATAGCGCACCGCCTCGATCTTGCCCAGGATCCCGCGGTCCCCGAAGCCGCCGGGCACCAGGATGCCGTGGATGCCCGCGAACTGCGCCTCGGCGCCGTCGCGCTCGATGTGCTCGGCGTCCACCCACTGCACGTCCACGCGCGCCTCGTTCGCGATGCCGCCGTGCGCGATCGCCTCCACCAGGCTCTTGTAGGAGTCCCTCAGCTCGACGTACTTGCCCACGACTGCGATGCGCGTCTCCGCGCGCGGCGACTTGACCCGTCGCACGACGCTCTCCCAGCGTGACAGATCGATCCGGCGCGGCTCGAGCCCCAGGAGCTTCACGATGATCTCGTCGAGCCCCTCTCGATGGAAGACGAGCGGCACCTCGTAGATCGAGTCGACGTCCTTGGCCGTGATCACGGCCTCCTCCTCGACGTCGCAGAAGAGCGCGATCTTCGACTTGATCCCGGGCGGCAGGAAGCGGTCGGTGCGACAGAGCAGGATGTCGGGCTGGATGCCGATCGCCCGCAGCTCCTTGACCGAATGCTGGGTGGCCTTCGTCTTGAGCTCGGAGGCCGCCTGAATGTACGGGACGAGCGTCAGGTGCACGTAGATGCAGTTGTCACGCCCGGCGTCCTTCTTGAACTGGCGGACCGCTTCCAGGAAGGGCAGCCCCTCGATGTCGCCGACGGTGCCGCCGACCTCGACGATGACGACGTCGGTGTCGCGGGCGACTTTTCGGATGGCCGCCTTGATCTCGTCGGTGATGTGCGGAATGACCTGGACGGTCCGGCCCAGATAGTCGCCCCGGCGCTCCTTCTGGATGACCGAGTAGTACACCTTTCCCGTCGTCACGTTGTGGTCGCGGGTGACGCGACTCGAGGTGAAGCGCTCGTAGTGACCGAGGTCGAGGTCGGTCTCGCCGCCGTCGTCGGTCACGAAGACCTCGCCGTGCTGGTACGGGCTCATGGTCCCCGCATCGACATTGATGTAGGGATCCATCTTCTGCAGCGTCACGCGGAAGCCGCGCGCCTCCAGGAGCGCACCGACCGAGGCCGCGGCCAGACCCTTGCCCAGAGACGAGACGACGCCGCCGGTCACGAAGATGTATTTCGGGGCCAACTCATCCTCCTCTGGCCAACCATTGTCGGACATGCTCCTCTTCCATCGCGCGGTTCACCAGGGTGCCGTCGAGACGCGCGTCACGCACCTCGGCCAGCACGCGAGCCACCGCCGGGCCTCGCGGGACGCCGAGGGCGACCACGTCGTCGCCGTCCAGGGACACGAGGCGCGGGTCGATGCCGACGAACCAGTCGAGCGCCCCGCGCAGGTCCTGCCCGCCCGAGAGCCAGAGCCAGGCGAGCTCGAGGGGCGCGCGGCCGCGGAGCCGCCGCGCGCGCTCGCTGGGCGCCGAGGCCCGGGCGAGCTCTGCGGCGAGCGCCCCGCCGGTCGCCTGGGCGCGCTTGAGGACGGCCAGCGGCCCACCGGAGAAGCCGAGCCGGGCGAGCGCCGCGTCCGCGACGACCGGCGGCTGGCCGTCGACGAGGGCAAGCGCGGCCAGTCCGACGGCGTCGACGTCGAGGGCGTGCCCGTCCGCCCAGGCCAGGGCGCCGAGAAGCTCGCCCACGCGGCGACGGCTCGTCGCGGTGAACCGGTAGCGCGGGTCGAGAAGGCGAAAGGCTCCGGAGCGCCCGAGCCCGGCGAGGATGTCCCCGGCCCTGGTCTCGCTCAGGATGTGCTCGATCTCGGTGGCGATCCGCTGGCCCGACAGCGCGGGATAGGGGGCGAGGCGCAGCGCGAGCGACGCGGCCCGCGCCGTGGCGCGGTCCGGCGAGAGCCCAAGGCGGGCCGCGTAGCGCGCGGCGCGGAAGATGCGAGTCGGGTCCTCGACGTACGAGAGCGGATGGAGTGTGCGAAGCCGGCGCCGCGCCAGGTCCAGCCGGCCGCCGAGCGGATCGATCAGATCGAACTCCCCTGACGCCAGCTCGATCGCCATGGCGTTCACCGTGAAATCGCGCCGCCGGAGGTCCTCGCCGATGCTCGCCGGCATCACGCGTGGCAGCGCGCCCGGAGACTCGTAGCGCTCCGAGCGCGACGTCGCCACGTCGATCCGCCCGAACGCGCGCGTCTCGATCGACGCCGTCAGGAAGCGGCGGTGCTCGACGACCGAGCCGCCGACCGCGCGGGCGAGACGGCGGGCCACGGTGGGTCCATCGCCCTCCACCACGATGTCGAGATCACGCCGCTCGATCGTCGCGCCGCGCCACAGATCTCGGACGAGCCCTCCCACCAGGAACGCCCGGCCGTCGTGCTCGTCCGCGATCCGGCCGATGGTCGTGAGCAGGTCCCGCACGTCTGCCGGAAGACCGCGATTCATCCGGCCCGCCGCCGAGGCGTCGGCCAGCGCGCCGCCGACGAGGCGGCTGCTGACGGCGCCGGCCGGTCCCTTGGGACCACGCACGGCGACGAGCGGAGCGCCCGCAGCGAGCAGACGGCGCACCGCCGCCTCGCCGGCGCCGGCGTCGACCACGGGCAGCGGGCGCGCGATCTCCGCGGCGCGGAGCTCCCCGAGTCCGAGCGACACGGCGCGCGACAGGTCTTCGCGCAGCACGGACGCGTCGCCCGCCGCGAGCCATCCGGCGTTGCGCTTGCGCGCGAGGGTCAGCGCGTCGGCCACGGTGATCTCCGCCGAAGCCACCGCGACCGGGACGTCGACGAGGTCCGCCGCCGCGACCTCGACCTGGGGGTAGACGTGCGCCCGCTTCGCCATGCTCACGCCCGTGGGTGGAAGCGCCGGTACATGTTCACCACGGCGGCCGAGGGCAAGTGCGTGTAGATCTGCGTCGTCGCGATGTCGACGTGTCCGAGCATGGCCTGGATCGAGCGCAGGTCGGCGCCGCCCTCGAGCAGATGACTCGCGAACGAATGGCGCAGGACGTGGGGCGAGACGCGCTGACGGAGGCCGGCGCGGGCCGCGGCGTGCCGCACGATCGCCCACAGGGACTGCCGCGAGAGACGCCCGCCGCGCGGGTTCACGAACAGCCGGCCGGCGTCTCGCCGCCGCGTGTACGCGGGGCGGACGTCGCGGAGATACCGCGCGACCCACTGCACCGCCTCGCCGCCGACGGGGACGAGACGCTGTTTGCGCCCCTTTCCGGTGCACACGACGTAGCCCGCGCTCAGATTGACGTCGTCCAGCGTGAGGCCCAGGCACTCGGACGCCCGCATCCCCGTCGCATAGAGCAGCTCGAGCACGGTCCGATCGCGGACACCGCGCGGCGCGCTCGCGTCCGGCGCCTCGACGAGCGCGGCGGCCGCCTCCCGCGAGAGCGTTCGCGGCAGCGAACGCGGCCGGCGCGGCGCCTCGAGATGCTCGGTGGGGTCGCGGCGCAGTGTGCCCTCGCGAACCAGGTGCTTGTAGAGACCGCGCAGCGCGGAGACGCGACGCGCCACGCTGGCGGGCCGGAGGCCGCGCGTTCGGAGGCGTTCGAGGTATTCGACGATGTCGTCGGGGCCGACCCGGCTGAGGGTGCGGCGATGGTCGTTCAGGAAGCGGGTGAAATCGGTGAGATCGCGTCGGTACGCGTCGAGAGTATTCCGGGCCGCCCCCCGCTCAGCTTGAAGGGCGCCGAGATACTCAACGACGACATCGGTCATAGAGTGACCACGTCGGATTCTATCACGATGCCCCGTCGTGGTGAAGCGCGCTCGTCCTCGCGCGTCGCCCCTCGCGGCGACGCGGGCGCGCTCAGATCTCGGCGACCCCGCCGCGCTCGCGTCGCGAGTAGAGCCGCACGAGCACGGTCCGCTCGGACAGGCCGAGCGCGACGCTCGCCGCCCAGAAGGCGGCCCCGCCGACCACGATCGTGGCCCCGAGCCAGGCGACGTCGAGCGCGAGGGTCGGCCGCGCCGGCCACAGTACGAGCGCGAGCCAGCACGCGCCGGCGACGGGGAGCGACGCGAGGGCCGTGCGGCACACGCTGCTCAGGAGCGCGCGTCCGCCGAGCCGGCCGAGCCGGCCGCGCGCGACCAGCAGGAGCGATAGCAGATTGACGTACGCGCCGATGGACGAGGCGCCGGCGAGACCGGCGTGACCGAACGGCCCCATCATCGCGGCCGCCGCCCCCACGTTGGCCACGATCGAGACGATGCCCCACTTCACGGCGGTGCCGGCCTCGCCGAGCGCGTAGAAGATCTGCGCGGCGATGCGCGAGCCGGCAAAGGCGGCGAGACCGACCGCGTACCACGCGAGCGCCTCCGCGGTGGCCGAGGTCTCCGCGGCGCCGAATCGGCCGCGCTCGAACAGCACCCGCACGATGGGCGTCCTGAGCATCACCAGGCCCACGGTGGCCGGCAACGACACGTAGAGCGCCAGGCGTAGCGCGAAGTTCAGCGTGCCGGCGAGCGCCCGGTGATCCCCCGTCGCGGCCTGGCGCGACATGACGGGCAGCGACGCCGACGCGAGGGCGATCCCGAAAACGCCCAGGGGAAACTCCATGACCCGATCGGCGTAGTACAGGTACGAGATCGACCCCAGCGGCAGGAGCGAGGCGAGCAGCGTGTTGACGAAGACCATCACCTGCACCGCCGCCAGACCGAAGACGGCCGGCAGCAGGAGCCGCGTGATCCGGCTGATCGCGGGGTGGCGCAGCTCGGCCGATGGCGCGAACAAGAGCCCGCAGGCCGAGAGATCCGGCACCTGGACGAGCAGCTGGCCGAGCCCGCCGACGAGGACCCCGATCGCCAGCGAGACGATCGGCGGCTCGACGTGACGCGCGAGCAGCAGGACGGCGACGATCATCCCGACGTTCAGCACGGCCGAGCCGATCGCGCCCGCGAAGAAGCGGTCGTTGGAATTCAGCACGCCGGTGGCCATCGCCGCCAGGCCGACCAGGATGAGGTACGGGAACATGATCCGGGTCAGACGCACCGCCAGCTCCGCCTGCGCCGGGTCGCTCGTGAACCCCGGCGCGATGACGCGGACGACGTAGGGCGCGCCGAGGATACCCAGGACGGTCGTCACGGTCAGCGCGATGAGCGCCAGCCCCAGCACGGCGCGGAGCATCCGGACGAGGTCGGGCCGCTCCCGGGTCGAGACGTAGTCGGTGAAGACCGGGATCATCGCGGTGGACAGGGCTCCCTCGGCCAGGACCCGCCGCAGGATGTTGGGAATGCGAAACGCGACGAAGAACGCGTCGGTCACGGGCCCGGCGCCGAACGCGCGCGCCACCACCATGTCGCGCACGAATCCGAGCACGCGGCTGACCAGGGTCGCGCCGGCGATCCCGCCGAGGGCCCGGACGACCTGTCCCTCGCTCCGGCTCACCTTGAAATTCCCGCGTCCGTACGGCATGATGCACGGCGTACCTGACGGCGAATCGAGCGAATCGAAGGAGCGTTCACGTGGCGAATACGAAGTCCGCGATGAAGCGCGTACGGCAGAACGAGCGGCGCCGTCTGCGCAACCGGGCGATGCGCTCGAAGATCCGCGGCTCGGTGAAGACGGCCCGCGCCGCGGAGGGCGCCACCCGCCCGGCGGCCATCCTCGAAGCCATCCGTGCTCTCGACAAGGCCGTGAGCAAGGGCGTGCTTCACCGCAACACCGCCGCGCGGAAGAAGTCCGCGCTCGCGCGGCGCCTCGTCACCGCGTAGCCCCGATTCCTCCGGCGACTCGCGCCGGCCCGCGGTTCGGAGAGGCTCACCGCGCCTCCCCTCCGGCATTGCAGCCGGGTGACGAGCGGCCCGGGGGCCGCGGCCGCTCGGCCAGGCGGTAGAAGAGATCGAGCGCGGCGTCGGCGAGGCAGGACCCGGCGTCCGGTCCGTAGAGGGTGGCGCAGGCGACGTAGCTCTTGCTTCCGGTCGCCTCGGGCCCCATGAAGTAGCCGAGATAGTCGTTCGACAATCCCGCCAGGAGCACCGCGCCGAAGAGCCCGCGCACCTCGCGCTTGATCGCCAGGCCGAACGACGTCTGCAGCTCGCCCGGGATTGTGACCCAGGCCGCGTCGCCGACCGCGGCGGCGAGCAGCTCGGTCTCGGCCGGCAGCCCGAACAGAGGGATCGCGAAGAAACCGGGCACCCAGCCCCCGACGCAGCGCTTGAGCGACACCGCCGGCCGCGGCAGCGCGACGCTTCGCTGCGCGACGCGCAGTCCGACGACGGGCACGGCCCTGGCCTGAGTCCAGCCCGCCTCGACGGCGGCCGCCAGCGCGGCGGCGGTCTCGCGCAGCGCGGGCATCCCGTGGCCCGCCGGACTCACGTCGCCGACGGCTCCGTTGACGAAGAGGGCCGGCGCGCCGAGCCGTTGCTCGAGCAGCGCGGAGGCGGCACCCATCACATCGGCCGACAATTGCGGGCTCGCCGCTGGGAACATCGTCCCGTGGATCGCAAAGTTCCACAGCAACGCGAGCGGTTTTCCGTCCGTGCCGGTCACCTTGAGGACCACGATCTCGGCATCGAGGGGCTCGCGGATGCGGCTGGCCGTGACGGCGGGCCCGGTGACCCGGGTCGTGGCGAAGAGCGCCGGAACCCGCGCGGCGTCGGCCCGCCGGATCGCTGCCGCCGCGCCCTCGACGAGCGCGTCGCGGACCGTCGAGTCCATGCGATCGATGGCGATCAGGCCGCTGAGCGCGGAATCCATGAAGGCGCCGGGACCGGAGTGCGTGTGGGAGGCCGAGACGATGAGCGTGGCCGGCACCGTCCCGGACGCCGCCAGGCGCTCCTGAAGCGCCCTGGTGAAGGCACGATCGACGGCGATCAGGTCGAGCGTGACCCACACCACGCGTGAAGTCCGGTTCTGGAGCACGAGCGCGCGCGCACCTACCGGGTCGTGCTCGCCGGCGGACGGCCTGAACCAGAACGCGTGAGGGTACCGGCCGAGGAGGTCGGGAAACAGCAGCCGTCGCTGGAGGCCTCCGTAGCCGGCCAGCGGCGTTCCGCCCGGCACGCGGAGCGGGGCGTACCCGGCGCCGGCGGTCACGCACTCGGCGCAGCGCTCGACCGCGCCGGCGGACGCGACGATCGACGTGAGCCCGACAAGGAGGCCGAAGAGGACCGAGCGGCCGATCACCGCTCCGCGCACAGATCGGCCACCAGGACCGCCATCTCCGCGCGCGGCTCACCGCTGCTCTTGAGCCGGCGCTCGGCCTCCCAGCACCGTCGGATCTGCCGGGCGAAGTGGGCCTCGGAGCGGGCCGCGGAGCTCGTGAGCGCCTCGATCACCGCCGGCGGCCGGTGGAGCACGCGGGCGATCTCGTCGACGGGCCGGCCCCGGCGCCGCCACGCGACCGCCGTCCACGCCGTCCTCACGTCGCGCACCAGCACCGCGAGCAGGAGCGGCGCGTCCTCGGTCGCGAGCAGGCGATCGAGGGTCCTGAGGGCACCTGCCGCGTCTCGTCGCTCGACGGCGCGCGTCAGATCGAAGATCGCGTCGAGGCGATGCTCGCCGACGATCGCGCCGACGTCCCGGACGCCGACGTTGCGGTTGTCGGGTCCGCCGGCGAGCGCCGCCTTGCGCGCTTCGCCCAGCAGCGTCGCCGTGTCCTCACCCGTCAGCTCCACGAGAAGGCGCGCCGCCTCGTCGGTGACGGTCAGCCCCTCGAGCGCCGCGCGCTGGCGAAGCCAGCCCGCGAGCTCGCGCGATGCGCGGAGGGGAAGCGCGACGATCGCGGCCGCCGGCAGGGCGCCGAGCAGCCAGTGGTCGGCGCGGCGCTCACGCGAGGCGCGGAGCGACTCGTCGGCCAGCAGCACGAGACTGGTCGCCGGGTTCGGGCTCGCGGCATACTCGGTGAGCGACTCCGCCCCCTTCGCGCTCAGGGCCTGGGCACGGCGCACGGCGACGAGTCGCCGTCCGGCCCCGAGCGGCAGCGTCATGGCGGATCGCAAGATCTCGTCGACGCCGCGTTCGCGGCCGTCGAAGACCTCGCGCCCCCACGCGGCCAGCGAGCGATCCGGGAAGAGCGCGCGGGTCACCGCGTCGAGCGCGTCGTCGAGGAGCTGACCGTCACCGCCGTGGAGCAGGGCAATGGCCGGCGGCTCGCCGCGCTCGACCGTTCTCAGGAACCCCGCGTAGTCCACTTATCGAGTGCTCGGTGGCCGGGACGAGCGAGGGTGGCCTGCTGTAGGCGCTTGGAGCGCCGCTCGCCCGGTTAGCCTTGGCGGTGTCGGGGGCCCCGCTTGTCGGCTCATGCCTAGAATCGGGTGACCGTGAGACTCACGATCGCCCGCGCGATCTCGGTGGCGGCCGTGCGAACGGCCGTCTCCTCGACCGAAATGGTCTCGGAGACGGCGCTCATGACCTGGAAGTCCGCCTTCTCTCGGAGGTTGCGCTCCTCGAAGAGCACGGCGCTGCGGCGCATGTCGAGCAGCTTCAGGTTAATCGTCATGATCAGGCGGTACTGCCGCACGTTGGCCTGGGAATCGTACGAGATCGACAGGAGGGAGTAGCCGACCACCTCGCCCTCGAGGACCGCGTCGGCGTCTTCGCGCTTGACCACGCGGAGCCGGCCATTGGTGGAGAAGGCCTCGACGACCGCGCTCGTCAGCAGGCTCTCGATCCTCGGCTCCCCGGTCTTGTTGGCGAAGAGCGGCACGGCGACCGTCTGGATGTGCTCCGGGAGGGTTCCGCGAAATGAATACCCGCAGCCGGCGACGGCGGCGGCGAGCAGGCCGAGCGCGAGCGCGCAGCCTCCTCCCCTCACGCGCGCGTCACGATGTTGACGAGGCGGTTGGGAACGACGACGACCTTCTCGACGCGCCGCTGACCGACCCACGGCTTGACGCGGTCGTCGTCGAGGGCGAGTTGCCGGATCCGGTCGTCCGCGGCGTCCACGTCGACGAGCAACCGCCCGCGCACCTTGCCGTCGACCTGGACGACGACGGTGACCTCGGTCTTCTGGAGCGCCGCCGGGTCCGCCTCCGGCCAGCGCTGCCGGAAGAGGCTCTCCGAGTGACCGAGCCGTGACCAGAGCTCCTCCGTCACGTGCGGACAGAAGGGACCCAGGAGCAGCAGCAGCGTCTCGGTCGCCTCGCGCAGGAGCGCGGTCCGCTCCGGATCGGGACCGGCGCCCCCGCTCTCGGGTGAGGCCTGCTCGTAGGCCTGCAGCGCATTGAAGAGCTCCATGATCGCGGCGATGGCGGTGTTGAAGTGGAACTCGCGCTCGATATCGTCGGTGACGCGCCGGATGGTCTCGTGGATGACCCGCCGAAACGCCCGCCCCCCATCCGTTGAGCTCGGGGGGGGCGAGACGCCCCCCCCGAGAGCCCCCCCGGGTCGCTCGAGGGCTGTTACCGTTTCAACCTGAGCTTTCGAAAGCGCCTCGCCTCCCCCGAGCTCATTCAAATGCGTGAGGAGGAATCGCCACACGCGATTCAAGAAGCGCGACGCGCCCTCGATCCCCTGGTCGTTCCACTCCAGATCCTTTTCCGGCGGCGCGGCGAACAGCTCGAACAAGCGGCCGGTGTCGGCGCCGTACTTCTCGCGGACGAAGTCGTCGGACACCACGTTGCCCTTCGACTTGGACATCTTGGCGCCGTCCTTGATGACCATGCCCTGGCTGAGCAGCGCTGTGAAGGGCTCGTCGATCTTCGTGAGGCCGAGGTCGCGGAGGACCTTCGTGTAGAACCGCGCGTAGAGAAGATGGAGCACGGCGTGCTCGATACCGCCGATGTACTGGTCGACAGGCATCCAGTAGTCGGCCGCGCTCTGCTCGAACATGCCGGTCTCGTAGCGCGGCGAGCAATAGCGCAGGAAGTACCACGACGACTCCACGAAGGTGTCCATCGTGTCCGTCTCGCGCCGCGCCGGCCCGCCGCATCGGGGACAGGTGGCGTTGACGAAGCTGGCGACGTTCGCCAGCGGCGAGCCGCCCTTGCCGGAGAGCTGCACGTCACGCGGCAGCGCCACCGGCAGATTTTCCTCGGCCTCGGGCACCATGCCGCAGGCGTCGCAGTAGAGCACGGGGATCGGCGCGCCCCAGTAGCGCTGGCGACTGATGCCCCAGTCGCGCAGGCGGAAATTGACCTTGGCGGTGCCGAGGCCGCGCGAGACCAGCCAGTCGATGGCCTGGCGCTTCGCGGCGGCGACCGTGAGGCCGTCGAGGAAGCCGGAGTTGATCTTGACGCCGTCGCCGGAGTAGGCCTTGCCGGTCCATCCGTCCGGACGCTTGACGGTCTCGATGATCGGCAGGCCGTGCTGCTCGGCGAATTCCCAGTCGCGCTCGTCCTCGCCGGGGACCGCCATGATGGCGCCGGTGCCGTAGCCCATCAGGACGTAATCGGCGAGGAACAGCGGGATGGCGGCGCCGTTGAACGGATTCACGACCTGAGCCGACAGGCGGAGCCCGCGCTTCGGCCGATCGGCGGCCGTCCGCTCGATCTCGGACTGGCGCGCGACCTCGGCGCGGAACTGCGCGACCACCGCGCGCTCGTCCGGATTGGTCACGACCCGGTCGACGAGCGGGTGCTCCGGAGCCAGCACCGCGTAGGTCATTCCGAAGGCCGTGTCGGGCCGCGTGGTGAAGACGCGGATCGCGAGACCGCTCGCTCCGGCCACCGGCAGGTCGAACTCCGCGCCCTCGCTCTTGCCGATCCAGTTGCGCTGCATCGTCAGCACGCGCTCGGGCCAGCCCGGCAAGCGATCACACCACTCGAGCAATTCCTCGGCGTAGCTGGTGATCTTGAAGAACCAGCCGTCGATCTCGCGCGGCGTCACCTCGGAGTCGCACCGCCAGCACCGGCCGTCCTCCACCTGCTCGTTGGCGAGCACCGTCTGGCAGGACGGGCACCAGTTCACGGTCGAGCGTTTTCGGTAGGCGAGACCCCGCTGGAGCATCTTGATGAAGATGAGCTGCTCCCACCGGTAGTAGGCGGGATCGCAGGTGGTGACCTCGCGGTCCCAGTCGTAGGAGATGCCCATCTTCATGAGCTGGGAGCGCATGTAGTCGATGTTCTCGTACGTCCAGATGACCGGGTGCACACCGTTCTCGATGGCGGCGTTCTCGGCCGGCAGCCCGAACGCGTCCCAGCCCATCGGATGCAGCACGTTGTACCCGCGCATCCACTTGAAGCGCGCGAGGAGGTCGCCGATCGCGTAGACGCGCACGTGGCCCATGTGGATCCGCCCGGACGGGTACGGGAACATCTCGAGGCAGTA
>Ga0137403_10000632_pt1 | contig 45558 bp, 17 predicted proteins | sample CZOMad2_1_16fung_FD_122057 | JGI IMG/M metagenome (GOLD analysis project Ga0137403, IMG submission 122057) | Vadose zone soil fungal communities from Angelo Coast Range Reserve, California, USA - CZOMad2_1_16fungal (Hybrid Assembly) | ecosystem: Environmental > Terrestrial > Soil > Vadose zone... | reverse complement strand
ACCCGCAGCAGATCGATCGTCTTCGCGCGCTTGGCCATAGCCCCTCCTGGCGATGGGGGTGCTATGACTCAGTGAACGCAACGAGTGGCGATTTACCGTCAAATTATCTTAGCGGCGATGACCTTTAACCACCCTGCCACCTCAGTCGGGTCACGCTTCGCGAGATCCGCCGACCTCACGCCCATGGGCGCCAACCTCCTCGGCGGGCGGGAATATCACGTCTCCGCCCTTGTGACGCGGCCGTGACACCCGGCGCGCCATGAATGTGGCCAAACTGCACGGCGGCGCAAGGAGGCAGAGCAATGAGGTCTGCGACGCATCGGATCACGCTGATCGTCCTCGTGCTTGTCGTATGCGCCGGTCCCTGGGGGTGCGCGCTCAAGCAGCCGCCGGTGCCGCAATCGCCTACCGACGAGGTGCGCGCTCAACTCAACACCATCGGGCTCCCAGTAGCCGGATTCGCTCCTGAAACGCACGTGGATGCACCGACGAGTGGAAAGGGAATGGGCGCCCTGAAAGGGGCCGGGTACGGCCTCGCCGCCGGCGCCACCCCGGGACTGGCGATCGCGGGAAGTCTCGGGAGAGGCTGTGGTGCGGCCAGGGAGATCGGCGCCCTGGTCTGCGGCGCGGCCCTCGTATTCGGCCTGGGAGTTGCCGCCGCCGGAGGCACCATCGGTGCGCTCGGCGGCACGGTGTACGGCGCCGTGATCGCGGAGTCGGGGTCCAAGATCGACGCGGCCGAGGCCGAGCTGAAGAGCGCAGTGATCCAGGCCGACGTCCAGATGATGCTTCGCGATCACGTGCTCCAAACCGTCCGCGATCGCAGTTCGCTGAATTTCATCGCCGTGGACGATCAGCGGCGGGGTGCGAACGGAGAACGGATCGACTATCAGGCGCTTGCGAGCACGGGCATCGATACCGTTCTCGAGGTCAGCGTGCCCCGGGTCGGCCTGGCTGGCCAGCCCGGCATCAACCCGCCCGTGTCGCTGTTCATGACCGCGCGCGCGAGGCTGGTTCGCACCGCCGACGGCGCCGAGATGTATGCCGAAAAGTTCGACTACCATGGCGGCGGCGCGTCCAAGTTTCTTGAGTGGGCCGCCGACGACGGGCAGATGTTTCGCCAGGAAGTCGATCGTGGCACGCGGAGCCTAGCCGACGACATCGTCCGGCTCGTCTTTCCTGGGGAGCCCGCGCGCGACACCGCGCCAGCCGAGCAGCAGGCGGAGCCTCCGAGCGCGCCGGTCGAAGTGAGCACGAAACCTCCGGCGGCGCCGCCCGCCGCGTCAGAGCAGGCGGGAGGCACGACAGCTTCGTCGGATCCGCCGGCGCAACCGATGAAAGTGGCCGCGGTGGATAGCAGCCAGAGCACGCCGGTCGACCTCCGCCGGCTGGCGGTGCTCGGGACGTGGCAGGGAACGTTCAGGCCGGCGGACGGGAGCCGCAAGTATCCGGTGAGGCTGCGTATCTTCGAGGATGGTAGCCAGCTGCGCTGGGAGCTCACTCGAACTCAGGCCGGCCAAGACCTTGCCGGCGCCGGGGGCGTGTCGGTTGCAGACGCGACCGTGACGCTGACCGGGAGATATCAGCCGAGCCTTGGCTCCGTGTACCAGCGTGCGTGGACCGGTTCGCAGTCCATTGATGTGACGTACTCGCTCAAACGTGATGGCGCGAGTCTGGTCGGAAGTGGCCTCGGAGCCGATAACCGGGTGGAGACGCTGATCCTGATGCGCGCACCCGGCCAATGATCCGAGAGTGGAGTGCCTGCCGGAAACCGACCTCGAAACAACGATCAGTCCCGAGATCGTCAATATCCTGCCCACGACCACGCGTTGCATCATCATCACTGACGCCTACGCATCGAGCCGTCATCTGCGATCCGAGATCTTCGAGACGAACGGCTGCTCATGTTCAACCGCGGCGCCAAATAAAAACGTCATCGCGAGCGCGGCGTGAACCGACTCGAAGAATCGCTGGAATTCCGGGTCGCTTGACGGGCACTCGTCAACTAGCCCATCCGTAAGCGCCGTGAGCGCACTCATGACTGGACTCGATCGCGTACCGAGCGCCTGCCGAAACGCCGTCCATGCGGTTGAGGTTTTCGGCGAGCCGCTCCATGATTCGCGCGTACTCGGCCACTTTCTCTTTGTCGCTCATCGCGATCCTCCGGCCGCTATCATACCGAGTCGTCCACTCTCCGGGTTTAGAACTTGAGGTTTGTATTTCGATCTGCCTATCTCCGCCCACTCGTAACTCGTTTTGCGTTCTTGGATTCGAATCATCTATCCCGAACGATCTGGCGAAGCTCGTGAAGCGGATCGGTCAGCGAGGTGGGTGTCGTCGCTATCTGGGCGCAGGCGATTGAAGGGGGAGAGAGACGATCCAGAAGGCTGGAGCATGTGCGCGAATGGCTGATGCAGGGCGGCATACGAATGGCCGTGACGTGATGAGGTTATCGGATCGGGGGCCGGCCGTCCCCCCTCGAGTTATTGCTCCGCATGCCCGTCCTCAGCGGAAAGGCTGCGGCGGGTAGGTTAAGTGGCTGGACAATGGCGCACTCGGCAACCGCCGACGCGGTCTTGGAGTTCTTGCGGACGATCCAGAACAGCCGCGCCTGCGAAGAGTGCGGCGCCGCGTACCTCAGTGTCGATCGTTGGGCGGTCCTGAAAAGCATTCGCGAGTTGGTCGTGGCCGGACGCATCCTGTGCACCTATGACCAGTGTGTGATCTGTCGCGAACGGAGGCTGGTCGCTCGCCTGCGATACCCGCCAGCGGCCGCTTCATCTCGTCGGTGGGGCGCGATGCTAGCGCCCGCGGAGGTGGGGGAAAGGTTGGCGGCGGACAGTAGCCCTCCGCACTTGTGACGCGGTTGTGACGCCCGGTGCGCCATGAATGGGCCACGCTGCACGGCAGCGCAAGGGAGGCACAGCCATGACGCGTGCGACGCATCGGATCACGCTGATCGTCCTCGTGCTTGTCGTATGCGCTGGTCCTTGGGGATGCGCGCTCAAGCATCCGCCGGGGCCGCAATCGCCCGCGGACGAGGTACGCGCTCAACTCAACACCATCGGCCTCCCGGTGGCTGGATTCGCTCCCGAAACCCACGTGGATGCGCCGACGAGCGGAAAGGGCATGGGCGCCCTGAAGGGGGTGGGTTACGGCTTCGGCGCAGGCGCCATGCCGGGCACGGCCATCGTAGACGCCGTCGTGGCGCAGAGGGCCTGTGACGTCAAGGAGATCAGCCCCCTCTGCCTCGCGGTCGCCGTATTCGGCATCGGTATGGCTGCTGCCGGAGGCACCATCGGTGCGCTCGGCGGCACGGTGTACGGTGCCGTGACCGCGGAGTCGGGGTCCAAGATCGACGCGGCCCAGGCGGAACTGAAGAGCGCCGTGATCCAGGCCGACATCCAGATGATGCTTCGCGACCAGGTGCTCCAGATCGTCCGCGATCGCAGCCCGCTGAGTTTCGTCGCCGTGGACGATCAGCAGCGGAGCGCGAAGGGAGAACGGATCGACCATCAGGCGCTGGCGAGCACGGGCATCGATACCGTCCTCGAGGTCAGCGTGCCCCGGCTCGGCTTGGTCGGCCAGTTTGGCATCAACCCGCCGGTGTCGCTGTTCATGACCGCGCGCGCGAGGCTGGTGCGCACCGCCGACGGCGCCGAGATGTACGCGGAGAAGTTCGATTATCGCGGTGGCGGCGCGTCCAAGTTTCTCGAGTGGGCCGCCGACGACAGCCAACTGTTTCGCGAGGAAGTGGCGCGTGGCACACGCAGCCTGGCCGACGACATCGTTCAACTGCTCTTTCCCGCGATGCCATCACGCGACAGTGTGCCGACCGAGCCAAGCGCGGAACCTCCGACGGCGTCGGCGGCGTCGTCGGGATCGGGCGCAGTCGCGCCGCCATCGTCGGACGTTTCGACACCGACATACGAAATGGTCGTCGCTAACAACAGCAGCGACCCGAAGGGCTTCAATCTCCGGACGTGGCTGCCGGGAAACTGGATCGGCAGCGGAGGCGGTTATGAGCTCACGATCAGGTCAAACCTGACGTGGGAATACACCTCGACCGTCAGGGGTCAGTGGTTTGCGAGCGGAACCGCACGCATCGAGGACCCACGCACGGTCGTCCTCGAGGGATGGTTCAGAGCGACCCACAGCATCGGCGCGCCCGAGGGCCTGACCATGATTCTGCACAGGTCCGGCGAGTCGCTGAGCGGGGAGTTTCGCTTGTCGCGGACGTGGCACGTGACGTTTTCGCGAGCGGAGCGTCCAGCCACGAAGTGACCACGCCGCGGCTCGCCAAAACCCGGCACTTTATACGAACCGGCGACCCGCTCAGACGTTACAGCGCGAGTCTGGTCGGAAGTGGACTCGGAGCCGACAACCGGGTGGAGACGCTGAACCTGATGCGCGCGTCCGGCCAATGATCCGAGGGCGGGAGTAAAGCAGTAAACGGCGCGAGCGCGTCCGTAACGCTCCATATAGCTAAGGAGCCTGGGCCGAGTGTACCGGCGATGAGGAGGGGCTCATGACGATCCTCGCCATCCCTGTTCACTACGTTCACCAAGCGCTGGTCGCGTGTAACCGAACGCTCGCATCGGGTGTTCGCGTGAGCACACGCTTCCTTCCGTGTTCGGTCACAGATCGCTGTGGATGGCGGTGGATAACCTTCCGCCGCCGGATGACAGTGGACACGCCTTCCCAGACGCGTTGGGTGCATCAACACCTCGACGACCTTTTGGCTGACCTCCGCCAAGCACTTGAAACCCTGCGCTCCCTGAATGCGCAGATTGCTGAACACGAGGGCCGCCGCGGCGCGGATCCCTTGCCCCACAACACCCACGCGCATTCGGCGGGCGCCGCACCCGCCCAGGACGGCACACAGCACCGCGGCCGAGATCACCATGGATTGCCTGCTGAATGCTACAAAACCGAGGCCGCAGTCACATGAATCAGCCCGGTCCTCGGCGCGAGGTGCAATCCCGGCCGCCGGTTGAGATTGCGGCCAACGCCGCTTTCGATCCATCGACGCTCGACGGGACGATTGACGAACTCTTACGTGATCTCCGAGGAAGCCCGACCGATTTAGCGAAGTTCGTGACAAGAGTGCATCAGCGGCATTGCAGCGTCCTGGCGATTTCAGAGAAAGCGATCGAGCGCTGGAATCGAGACGATCCCGACTCGTGGAAGCGCGTGCGCGAGTGGCTGACGATGCGGGGCGTACGGATCGTAGGGAGTTGAAGAGCTCCTTGCTTCGGAGATTGGCGTGATGACAGAAGCGTCACCAGGGCCCCAAAAGCATCACGAGGGGCATGTGCTACAGTCCGGCGCAGGTGGTATGGCGGCGCTGCAGCTCACCCTGTTCGGCACATTTGAGGCGCGCCTCGAGTCGGGGCCGGCGATCATCTTTCCCCGAAAAAAGGCGGAAGCCCTGCTCGCCTATCTCGCGCTTCGTCCTGGACAGATGTACGCGCGCGACACGCTGGCGGCGTTGCTCTGGGGCGACGCGTCCGATGAGCGCGCACGTCACAGCCTGCGACAGGCCCTGGTCGCGCTGCGACGCGGCTTACCGCGTGCAGCCGTCTCCTGCCTCGTAGAAGAGGGCGACACCGTGGGCGTACACCCAGCCGCCGTGGACGTGGACGTCGCGGCGTTCGAGCGGTTCACGACCGATGGCAGCCCGGAAGCGCTCGAGCGCGCGGCCGCGCTCTACCGCGGCGCGCTGCTCGAGGGCATCAGCGTGAACGAGCCGTCGTTCGAGGACTGGCTGCGCACGGAGCGGGAGCGACTGGGCGAGATGGCGGTGGAAGCCCTCGCGAAGCTGCTCGGCCATCACGTCAGAGCGGACGCGGTCGAGCCCGCGGTGAAGGTCGGCCTCAGATTGCTGGCGCTCGATCCGGCACAGGAGCCGGTGCATCGAACGCTCATGCGGCTCTACGCGCAACAGGGTCGCCTCGGAGCCGCCCTGCGCCAATACGAAACGTGCGTCAGGGTCCTCGAGCGCGAGCTCGGCCTCGAGCCCGACGCGGAAACGCGACGGCTTTACCGCGAGCTGCTGCAGACGCCTACGCGGAGCGCCCCCTCGGCGAGTGAGCGCCGGCCCACGCCGAGCGTCTCAGAGCCGGAAACGGCGCTGGTCGGCCGCGCCACGGAGATGGCAACGCTCCGCGAGCGGCTCGCCGAAGCCTGGAAGAGCCGCGGCGCGATCGGGATCATCCAGGGCGAGGCGGGAATCGGCAAGACGCGGTTGATCGACGCGCTCGTGCACGAGGCGAGTGACGAGAACGGCCACGCCCTGGTGGGTCGCGGCTACGAAAGCGAGCAGGTCCTGCCGCTCGGCCCGTGGGTGAACGCGTTTCGCCCCGATGTCGTCCCAGACCTGCTCGACGACCTCGACCCGACGTGGCGGACCGAGCTCGGCCGCCTGTTTCCCGAGTTGGCCGCCGACGAGCGCCCACCCGCCGCCGGCGAGGATTACGTGCGCCTGTTCGAGGCGGTGACCAGGGCCGTCCAGCACCTCGCCTCACAGCGCCCGCTCCTCGTCGTCCTCGAGGATCTTCACTGGGCCGATGAGATGACCCTACGGCTGCTCGTGTTCCTGGGACGACGCATCGCCGACTGGCCTGTCCTGATCATCGGCAGCGTCCGTATCGAGGAGACCGCCGACGCGCCCGTCCTTCGTCGAACGCTGAGCCAGCTCGGACACCAGCCCCGATTCTTCTCGGCAACGCTCGGGCCGCTGTCGCACGCCGAGACGCTGACCTTCGTGCACGCCCTCGCCAGGGCCGGCACCGACGACGCCGCTGTGCAGAGGCTCGGCGACCACGTCTGGCGCGCGAGCGAGGGCAACGCGTTCATGATCGTGGAAACGATGCGGATGCTGCACGTGGGTGAGATGGATGCGACGGCGGGCGATCTGCTCACCCCGCCGAGCGTGCGCGAATTGATCGCCGCGCGGCTCGATCGCCTCAGCGAGCGTGGACGGCGGCTGGCCGGCGTCGGCAGCGTGATCGGCCGTGAGTTCGACTTCGCGCTGCTCGAGCGCGCCGCCGAGTTGGGCCCCGCCGAGACCGCGGAAGGCCTCGAAGAGCTCGTCGCCCGCCGGATCCTGCACGTCGTGGGTGAGCGCCTCGATTTCACGCACGAGCGGATTCGCGAGGTCGCCTACGCCGGCCTGCTCGCCCCGTCTCGCAAGCGTCTGCACGAAGCCACGGCGCAGGCGCTCGAAGCCCTGCACGGTCCCGACGCGGCGTCGCACGCGCTGTCGCTGGGCCGCCACTACCAAGCGAGCGAGCGGTGGGAGGCCGCACACCGCTATCTCGCGCAGGCCGGCAAGACGGCGGCCGCACGTTCGGCCCACCGCGAGGCCGCGGCCTGCTTCGAGCAGGCGATCGTTGCCCTGCGACACCTGCCGCGGTCTTTGGAGCGTGTGGAGCAGATCATCGACCTCTGCTTCGATCTACGGCACTCGTGCGTGCCATTGCGCGACCATACGCGCGCGCTCGCGCATGTCCGCACGGCGGAGGAGCAGGCGGACGCGATCGGCGATCGTACGCGGCTGGGCTGGGCTTGCACCTATCGCGCGCACGGCCTGTACATCGCCGGCGACTCACGCGGCGCGATCGAGGCCGGAGAGCGGAGCCTCGCGCTCGCCCAGGCCCTGGCCGATCCCGACCTCCTGGAGTCCGCGAATGTGTACCGCGCGCAGGTCGCCCACTGGGTCGGCGACTACCGTCACGCCGCCGAGCTGCTCCGCCGCAACGTGACGACGCTCGAGCCGGACCTGCGGCGCCGCGGGCTCGTGTCCCGGCACTCCGTGGGCTCGCGGACGTATCTCAGCTGGTGCCTGGCCGAGCTCGGCGAGTTCTCCGAGGCCCTCGCGCGCACCGACGAGGCCATCGCGACGGCCACGGCGGCCGACAACGTCTACTGGCTCGTCTACGCCTGCTCCGGCGCAGGCCTGGTCCATCTGCGCCGCGGCGCGTTCGACGAGGCGCGCGCCGTCTCCGAGCGCGCCGTCGCGCTGTGCAGCGGCCGCGACTTCACCGTCCTCTGGGCCATGCCCGCCGCCATCCTCGGTCTCGCCTGCGCGCGCGCCGGACGCTTTGCGGAGGCGATCCCACTGCTCGAGCGCGCCGCGGACCTCGCCTCGATTCTCGGCGCGCCGATTTTGAACTTTCTTGCCGAAGCCCGGCTGCTGTCGGGCCGCGACGACGAAGCGGCGGCCGTCGCGACGCGCGCCCGGGAGCTCGCGGCACAGCGTGAGGAGCAGGGGTGGGAGGCGTGGGCATGGTGGATGATCGGCGAAATCGCCGCTACGCGCGCAGACGTCTCGAGCGCCGGCGACGCGTATCGGCGAGCGCTGACCGCCGCCGAGGCGCTGGGTATGCGCCCGCTCGTCGCGCAGTGCCACCTCGGCCTCGGCCGCCTGCATCGGCGCGCCGGCAAGCAGGCGCAGGCGGTCGAGCATCTCGACGCCGCGAGGACGATGTTTCGCGAGATGAGCATGTCGTGGTGGCTCGGCGAGGCTGAGCGGGAGTCGGTGACGCTTTTGTGACGCGCAGACCTGTACCCCTTGCGCATGGGACGCCGCACGCGGCGACCACATCCAGAACGTCAGGGGGCACAGGTCATGAACAGGATGGCGTTCGACATCTGCTCGCCGCTCGCCGGTCTGGCGATGCTCACGCTGCTGAGCCTATCCTCGGCCCTCGCCGCGAGCACACGGCCGCTCTTCGATCTCGACAGTCCTGCCACGGCCCCGTTTGCGAGTGACCGGTTCACGGTGCCCGATCCCGACCAGTTCACTGGCCGCCGTGTGCAGCTGCCCGCGCCCGATGGCGCGACGCGGCCATCCGATTGCGAGGCCGTGGAGGTCATCAACACCCTCGACGGGTGCCACAGCGTCGCCGAACCAGAGTCGAGCGCATTTACACAGAAAGGGAGGGTTTATCCATGATTCGGATCACGATGATCGCCCTACTGCTATTCGCGGCCCTCAGAGCCGCTTCCGCGGAAGCGGCGTCGGAAAAGCCCTGGCTCGCATCCTGCGGCGGCTTCCACTTCGTTCGCACCCACTTCTCGCCGCCGGAGATCTATGTCACATCCATCGGCGTTCGCAACTCCAATGTCGAGGGTACCGTCACGATCGAGCGCCTAATCGTGCGCGACACACTCGGGAATGTGCTCTCGGAGTCGGAGCCGGCCGTCGGCGTGGCGCACCCGGAAAACACTGATTACCCTGTGGGATCTCCAGCCCGAGATTTTACGACCGTGCCGGCTGGCCAGGCACGCTACATCAGGACGCTTCATTTCCCCTGGGGACTCAACGCGGTGCCGGGCCCAGCAGGGGTCGGTAACTTTCTGACGATCGAAGTGACGCTGTCGACGGACGGTAAGCGAGATCTCGTCACTGTCACCTCGAGCCGGAGTTCGCGCGAGCGTCAAGGAGCGGGAACCTCCACGAGCCCGTTCTTTGAAACGGCCGAGCACTCACGGGATAGCAGCACCTGTATCCGGGTGGATTAGACTGCTCGGCTGCTAAGACGCGGCCTTCGGCATCCATTGCGGTTGCCGAGGGCCGCCGTCGGCCCGCGATACACGCGCGACGTCAATGCGGGTGTAAGGACCGAGACCAGTCGTCGCGTCCGCCAAGGCCTGCATTTCGGACCGAACCGGTAACCAGGCGCCCAAAACGCCGACTTCATCGCCGGTCGGGATTCGGCGTAAAGTCGCTCCAGCTGTGCGGATGAAAGCGAGTTCGGTTCCATTGAAATGAACAACATGGCGCCCGCAGGCGCATCATCGATTTCGGGGGGCGCTTTCACGCCGCCGTTCTCAGTCCGATGACCATGTTCCAGTGAACGTGTTGCGATCGCGGCTTGCGTCAGTGAGGTCACAGCCTCCGTCAGGCAGTTGCGAACGCAATCGGGCTGCTGACTCACGCGAACCACTGCCACGATCGCTGCCATTCCAAGTGTCAAGGCTGGGATGGTGCAACTCTTCGGGTCTCGCGCAGACGATCAGACACACTTCGCTACATCCCTCTTAGCTGAAGTCGCACGAGGCTCGGTGGGCCACGAACCCAAAGCGCCGCCAACCCAAGGGGCCACTGTAAACCCGCGTTACGAAGCGCCATGTGACGATGCGCCGAGCGTCTATGAATGAGCCAAGGAATCGCATGACCCGGTCCGCGAGCTGATAACGCTGGATTTCGGCTGATTCTAAGGATTACGCACGGTGCTGCCCGGCGTGGAGGCGTCGCAAACCTTCATAGTGCCGTGCCGACGACGAAAGGGGTCGGCTCGGCGACCCCTTTCGTCATAGCTACTTTCGTGGTTGCGGGGGCCCGCTCTGAATTGTGGAAGCGACCGCTGAGCTTCGACTTCATCCTGCCGTATTGAGCGGGATTCGAACCCGTGTTGGAGTCGCGACCACGTTTTCGCCAGCGTGTTTAGTTCCGAAAAGATCGACGGGATCCAGACACGCACTAACTGCTGGATCCCTACTCGACGTATCAATCCACGACCGCTTGGACGGGGAGGGCTGATCCCAGTCCGAAAGGAACTGGAACCATCGCGTCCTTACCGTCGCCCTATGTTGCACCGTTTCGCTACCTGCTCTCTATAACAGGGTCCTGTTCGTCAATAGGGTTCTGTTCGTCCAAATGCCCCGCCTATCTCCACCGCCCCGCTCAGGGCGTCTGAAAGGTCGCCCTCGCCTCGACGACGAACTCGCCGGGCGGCAGATCGAACGTCGTCGATGTCGTGCAGACGCCCGTGCTGTCGCACGCGCTGAGCGCCGGCGACTGTGAGACGGACGCGCCGCCGACCCGGGGCTTGACCGTCACCTGGACGGTGGTCCCGCCCGGGATGGCCGATGTCTGGATGTCGATCGGCACGAGCCCCGGCGCGGGCAGGATGAGATCGGTCTTGCCGAACACGCCCTGCGGGGGGACGGGGACCGGCTGGCCGTTGATCCGCGTGATCGTCACCAGTGGCGTGATCGGAGCCACGAGTGGGCCGGGCGCCAGCGCGCGCGACGCCGGGGGATCGGTGCGGTCGCCGGCAAGGACGTTCTCGAAGGCCTCGAGTCGGATCATGCCCCGCGCCCCACCGCGGTCGCTGTCGCCGCAGCCGAGGCAGTTGCGGCCCGGGCGGGCAAGCACCACGCCGCTTCCTTCGACCCGGTTGGCCACGAGCCGGATGGCACCGCCACTTCCTGTTCCGCCCCCCGAGGCGCACCCGCCATTCGGCGTATCGCCGCTGGCGCCGCCGTCGGCACTCATCCCGCCGTTCATCGTGATCGTGCCGTTGGCGGCGATCAGCAGCGCGCCGCCACCACCCCCACCGCCGCCCGCCGAGCAGTTCTGCGCGTTGCTCGACGAGCCGCCGCCGCCGCCGCCCGATCCGCCGACCAGCGGCAACAATTCCGGCACTCCGACGAACGTCGCGTTGGTGCCCTTGGTCAGCGCCGGCGATCCCGTGCCGGGGGCGCCGCCGCCGGGCCCGAAGCCGGCGCCACCGTCCGCGGCGAGGTTCACCAGCTGGTACGCGCCGTCGCCTCCGCGAAAGCCGCCCGGGCCGCCGAGACCGCCCAGGCCGTTGATCCCGCTCGAGCCCCCCGTCCCGTCGTCGCCGTTCACCATGAGGAACACGCCCGGATCGATCCTGACGTTGCCGCTCACGAGGATCGTCGCGGGAGCGTTGCTCTGGCTGCGGACGAAGACGACGTCGGTCCGCTGATCGCAGCAGCCGCCGACGAGGGGGTTCTCGATCGTGATGCTCTTGAAGACGAGGATGCCATCGGCCGGCAACGTGATCGTGACCCGCGCATGGCCGGCTCCGTTCACCTGGACGATGCTCACGCCCGGCGGATACGTCGCGGGGTTGGCCGCATCGAAATCGCCAAGGCTGTTCGGACTGTTCGCGCAGCCGCAGATGTCCGACGCGCCCTGGCTGACGTCGGCACCGAGGAGCAGACAACCGAGCAGCAGCACGGCGCCGAGCGGCCAGCCGCGGCCGAAGGTGATGACGAAACGGCAGAGGTCGCGCATGGTCTCTTCCCTCCTATGGGCTTGGGACATCGATCTGGATCGGAGGCGCAACGACGGGCGGAACGCTGTGGTCCGGCGGCGTGCCCACGATCACGGTGAGCTCACGGACTTCGCTTCCTGCGCTCAGTCTGATGAACGCGATCCCCGGCGAACCCATCGTGATCGTCAGGGTCGCCACCTGCGAGCCGGCAGGGACGCTGACGTTGCCGGCGATGGTCGCCACTGCGGGGTCGCTGCTGGTCACGGTCACCGGTGTATTCTGCGCGGCCGGCGTCGGTAGCACCGGCACGGTGAGCGCGTGCTGTCCGCTGCCGGGCGCGATCAGCATTCCGGCCGAGGGCGCCGACTGCACGACGATGCCGGTCGGGAGAGCCACGATCGGTGGCACGCTCCCCGCCGACGGCGTTCCCACGATCACGGTCAGCTCTCGCACAGCGCCGCCGGCGCGGAACGTCAGGAACGCCACGCCGCGCGCTCCGGTGGCCACCGTCACGGCGGCCACCCGCGATCCAGCCGGGACGACGACCGACCCGACGACAGTCGCGATCGCGGGATCGCTGCTCGTCACACTCACCGGGGTGCTCTGGCTGGCGGGCGCGTCGAGCAGCGGGAGCGTGAGCGCGGATTGGCCCGTGCCCGGCGCGATGAGTTGCCCGGCCGAGGGCGGCGTCAGCACGACCAGGCCCACAGGCGGCGCGAGGATCGGCGGCGTGCTCCCGGGTGGCGGCGTGCCGACGACGACGGTGAGCCCTCGCACGTCGGTGCCTGCACGTAGCGTGAGCAGCGCCCTGCCGCCCGTCCCGGTGGCGATCGTGATCGTCGCTGTCCGCGAGCCGGCGGGGACGACGACGGAGCCGACGACGTGGGCGACGCCAGCATCGCTGCTCGTCACCTGCACCGGCGTGTCCTGGCTTGCCGGCGCCGTCAGCAACGGCACTGTGAGCGTCTGCTGACCGGACGTCCCGGCGACGATCTCGCCGAGCGAGGCAGGCGGCCGGATCACCACACCGACGGGCGGCGCGAGGATCGGCGGCGTGGTGCCTGGCGGTGGCGTCCCCACGACGACGGTGAGCGCGCGAATGTTGGCGCCGGCGCGGAGCGTGATCAGCGCCGTGCCGGGCGTGCCGGTGGCGATCGTCAAGGTCGCCGTCTCGAAGCCTGCCGGCACGACGACGGACCCGACGACGTGCGCGACGCCATCTGCGCTGCTCGTCACCTCGACCGGCGTGTCCTGGCTCGCCGGCGTCGCGAGCAGCGGGACCGTCAACGTCAGCTGACGACCCGCCGCGGTGACGACCTGGCCTGCCGAGGGCGGCCGAAGGATGACGACGCCGGCTGGCGGGGCCACGAGGGGGGGCACGCTGTTCGGCGATGGTGTCCCCACGATCACCGTCAGGCCACGGACCTCGGTGCCGGCGCGGAGCGTGAGCAAGGCGACACCCGGTGTTCCGGTGGTCACCGTGACGTTCGCCACCGTCGACCCGGCGGCGATCGTGACGCCGGCGGCGATCATGGCGACCGCGGGGTTGCTGGTGTCTACGGTGACTGGCGTGATGGCGGCAGCCGGGTTCGCCAGCAGTCTGAGCGTCACCGTCCGTTGCCCGCTGCCGGCCGCGAGGAGCAGCCCGGCCGAGGGCGGCTTCTGCACGCTCACCTCCGTCGGCGCCGCCTGCACGTTGAACGTCTGCTGCGACGCGAGTGGGCTGACCGAGACGATCGAGCCGGCGGTCCCGAGTGACGACGACGCGAGCACCGTCGTGCTACCGACGGCGACGCCAGTGATCGGCACCACGTGCGCGGTCTCGCCGGCGGCGATCGTCACCGTGGTCGGGACGCTCAGCAGGGCGGGGTCGACGGCGCTCACGTCCACGACCAGATCGTGTGGCAGCGCGCTCGTGAGAACGAGCCGCACGGGCGTCGTCGCGCCGGGCGCCACGCCCGTCAGGCGCGGGTCGAACCGCAGCCCGACGACGACGGCGACCACGACCTGGTCCTGGCCGATGACGCTGCCGCCGCCGTCGCGGGCGGTGGCCGTGATCGTCAGCGCCGGCGTCGTGGCTGCCGACGGCGTCGTGAACGGGGTGGTGAACGGCGGCGTTGCGGCCGGCGGCAAGGCCTGCCCGTTCACCGTGAACGTCACGGTCGTGATGCCGAGCGACGCGCTGCCCCGCGCCTCGAGCACGATCCGCGTGTTCTCCGGCACGCTCGCCCCGTTGATCGGATTGGTGATCGAGAAGGTGCCGGTGGTGAACGCGAACCTCAGCGGCGCGATCAGCGGGTTGCCGGAAGCGTCGGCGAGGTGGTTGCCGGCGACATCGGTGATGTCAGCGCTGAGCGCGAATCGTACGAGCGTCCCGAACGGCAGCGGCGCGCTCGGGACGAAGCGGACCACGCTGTTGCCGCTCACGAACGCGAACGCGCCGGCGACCGGCGTGGCGCCGGCGGTGACGCTGAACGAGGCCGGCGTGACGGTCGCCGTGTCCACGGGCTCGGTGAACGTCACCTGGACGGCGACGGCGACCGAGACGTCCGTCGAGCCGTCGGCGGGACTCACGCTCACCACGCGCGGCGGCGTGGTGTCCGGCAACGCCGTGGTGAAACTGGCGCTGAAGCTCGCGGCCAGCGCGTTGCCGGCGAGATCCGAGACCGCCGTGCCGACGGCGGCGGTGACCGTGGTCTTGAGCGGCAATGGGCTCGCCGGCGCGAGCGTCACCACGCGGTCGCCGTCGCTGAAGCCGATGGTCGCCGGGACGGCGCCCGCCGGGGTAGTGAGACTCACGCTCGTCGCGGTCACCGAGGCGCGGGCGACGGGCTCCGAGAACCGCACGGACACCACGACGGCGGGATCGACGCCGATCGCGCCGTTCGCCGGGCTCACCTCCGCCACCGTCGGAGCCACCACGTCGCGGACGTTCACCGCCACCGACGCCGCCGTGCCCTGGTTGCCGGCCGCGTCGCGGGCTCGCGCGTCGAGCGTGAGCGCGCCGCCCGTCGGTGGCGGCGTGGCGAAGGTGACGCTGAAGGTCTCGCTGCGACTCGCCGCCGCCGGGCTGACGGGGCGCGTCTCGCTGGTGGCCGCCGCGCCCGTGGCGCTCAGCGTGATCTCGGTGACGCCGACGTTGTCGGTCGCCTGCACGGTGACGTCCAGGGGTGCCCGGGGATCGACGGCGGCGCCGGGGGCCGGGCTCGTGATCGTCACCGTCGGGGCGAGCGTGTCGAGAAGCGTGACGCTCGTGGCCGCCGGTGCACTCTCGTTGCCGGCCTGGTCGCGCGCGACGACGGTGAGGGTGATGTTGCCTGGCGCCGTGCCGGCCGGCACAGACAGCGTGAAACTGACCTCGGCCGGCGTGGTCGGCGGCGTCACTGCTCGCGCCTCGCTGCTGGTGACTGCGCCTGTGGCTGTGTACGCGATCTGACTCACCGCCACGTTGTCGGTCGCGCGGACTTTCAACGTCAGGTTCTGGCCGAGGCCGATCTGGGTGCCATCGGCCGGGGCGAGGATCGTCACGACGGGCGGCGCGCGGTCGGCCGCGACGACCAGGGCGAGGGTGGCGTCGGTGCTCACGTTTCCGGCACCGTCACGAGCACGCGCGTGGACCGTAACCGTGCTGCCGTCGGCGGCGGTCACCGGTACGGTGAACGTGAAGTCCACGGTGGCAGGCGACGCCGGAGGCGAGACCATCGTCGAGCGGGTCTGGGTGGCGGCTCCCTCGGTCTGGAAGTCGACCTCGGTGACGGCCACGTTGTCGGTGGCCGTGGCGCGGACGCTGACGCTGCGACCGGCGGTGACGGTGCTCGCGCCATCGATCGTGGCGAGCACGACGGTTGGCGGCACGACGTCGCGTACGCGGAGGCTCAGCCCGGCCGGGGTCGTGTTGCCCGCCGTGTCCTGCGCGCGCGCGGTCAGGTTCAAGAACTGGTTGGCCGTCGCCGTGACCGGCACCGGGACCTGGAACGTCGCGGCGACCGCCGGCTGCGGCGGCGACACCGCGCGACTCTCGGAGAACGTGGCCGCGCCGGCGGCGTCGAGCGAGAGCGAGGCGACCTGGCCGTTGTCGGTCGCCGAGACCAGCACGCTCACGGTGTCGCCCGGGGTGACCGTCGCGCCGGGCTCGGGGCTGACGATACGTACGGTCGGTCCCGTGGAGTCGCCCACGACCAGTGCGATCGAGGCGACAGGGCTCGTCTGCCCACGGGTGTCGGTCGCGCTCGCGCGCAGGACGATCGTGCTGCCCGGCACCGCGCTGGCGGGCACGACGAGGTTGAACGACGCGTCCCGGCTCGTGGAGGCAGGCACGACCGGCGTCGTGATGAGGGCGTTGAGCGCGCCGGTCGCCTGAAGCGAGATCTGGACGACGCCGAAGTCGTCGGCGGCTCGTACGGTGACGCCCAGCGGCTGACCGCTGCCGGCCGTGGCCCCCGCCGGCGGCGCGATGATCGCTGCCGTCGGTGGCGCGTCGGGCTGGACGGCGAGCGCGAGGGTCTGGAACGGTCCCACGTTGCCCGACTGATCGGTGGCGCGAGCGGTGACGCTGACCGTCGTGCCGAGATCAGCGGTGACCGGCAGCGAGAAGGTGAACGGCGCCGACCGCCGGGTGAGGACGAGCTTGCCATTGACCAGGAACTCGACGAACGCGACGTCCGTCGCGCCGCCGAGGTCGGCGATGATGCTCGCCGTCGTCCCCTGCACCACGGTCGTGGCGCCGCCGGCCCGCGTCAAGGCCTGGATCACCGGCGGCTGGGTGTCGAGCGTCGCGAACGTCAGCGAGAGCGGCGTCGGCTGGACGTTGCCGAAGAGATCGCTGGCCGGCGCCACGTCCACCCGGTACGTGCGGTTCGCGAGCAACGGCGCGGCGGGCGTGAACACGATCACCGTGTTGCTCAGGATGACGTCGATCCGCCCGGCGACCGGGGCGCCGTCGAGCGAGAGAACGACGGCGGGTCCGACGAACTTCGTCGGGTCCACCGCCTCCGAGTAGCCGACGCGGACGACCGACTCGAGCGCGACGTCGCGGGCGCCTGACGCTGGACTCACGCTGACGAAGGTCGGCGGCTGGCTGTCGGCGGTGGTGAAGGCCGCCACCACCTCCTGGGCGAGCGGCTTGCCGACACGGTCGCGTACGCCCACCCCGAGCTTCACGCTGACCGGCGAGAAATCGCGGTACGGCGACGACGGGGTGAAGGAGGCGCGCGTCTGATCCGTGCTGAGAGTCCACGTGCCGGCAATGGCGCCGCTCGGGCCGCTGACGAGTAGGTTCGGCGCGCCGGCCGTGGCCAGGTCGATCGGCTCGGAGAACTGCGCCTGAATGATCGTGCTGACCGGCACACCCGTAGCGCCGTTCGACGGCGTGACGGAGACGACTCGCGGCGGCGACTCGTCGAGGATCAGGTCGGCGAGGTCGGCCACCTGCCCCTGGGCGGTTAGGATGGCGCGGCCGAAGACGATGCCGGTGCCGACGGGGTCGGTCACCGTGAGCGTGTACGTCCCCAACGAGAGGTTGTCGAACGCGAAGCGGCCGTCCGGTCCGGTGGAGCCGAAGCGATGGGAGCCGTCGGTGAGCTCGAGCGCCATCCCCGCCGCCGGCGTCGTTCCGTCCTCGCGAAGGACACGGCCGCGGAGGGAGCCGGCCGGCTCGAGGACCACGACGAGATCGAGGCCGGCGAGGCCGAGTGGGCCCGACGCCGTGCCGGCCAGGAGGGTGCCGGTCTGCGTCGCGGTGACGCTGACGTCGCCGACGGGGACGCCATCGAACTCGAAGCGTCCTGTGCCGTCGGTCAGCGTATCGTTGGAGAACGACCGCGGCACCGCCGTCTTGCGCGTCAGCACCACGTGCGCGAAGACGACGGCCTCCCCGCCGCCGCTCTTCACGATTCCCGTCACCGTTGCCGTGCCGATGAACTGGATGTCGCCTCGGCTCACGTCGCCGTCGAATGCCAAGGCGACCGTGGCTGTGCCGGCGTCGGCCCCGACGGCGGCGGTGGCGAGTAGCGAGTGAGGACCGATCGGCACCGCGTCGAAGAAGTAGAAGCCGGCGTTGTCCACGGTGGTCTTGCGCGCGCCGTCGAGGGTCGCCTGAGCACCCAGCGCAGGGCTTCCGGCGCTCGTGGTCACCGCGCCTTCGATGCGGCCGACGGCGGCCACCAGGAGGATGACGTCGATCGAGACTTCCTGGCCCTCGGTGGCGAGGGTGCCGGCGGCGTCGCCGCTGAGACCGCTCGGTTGCTCGACCGCATGGAGATTGAAGCTCCCGGCGGAGACGCCGGGGAAGGTGAACGCGCCATCGATCCCGGACGTCGTGCGCAGGCTGCCGCCGAACACGCCTGCGAGGGAGATCGAGACGTCGGCGTTGGCGACCGGCGAGAGGTCCTTGGACAGGCGCACGAAGCCCTTCACCGTGCCCTGCGGGACCTCGACGACGTCCACCGTAACCACCGCACCGTTGGATGTGAGCTGGCCGGTGTTGCGCCCGCGGCGACCCGTCGTGGCGTCGAAGGCCTCGAGCGTGAATCCGCCGAGCCGCACGCCCTCGAAGACGAACTGCCCGTCGGCGTCCGTAATCGCGAACGCCTCGCCGCCGGCCGTGAGGTGCACCTGGGCGTTGCCGACGCCGGTGGTGTTGTCCGTTCGAAGGAATCGGCCGCGGACGATCCCCGCCTGATCGGGCAAGAGCACCTGGACGTTGACCCGCGCGTCCGGCGCCGGGATCGTGCCGCCGGCGAAGCCGGTGATGCCGGTCGCCGGATCGAACGCGCTCACGCTGAAGCCGCCCTCGGCCACCGCATCGCCGCCGCTGAACGTGACCTTGCCGTCAGCGCCCGTCACCCGCTGGCGCTGCTCCACGGGGAAGCCGCCGTGGTTCAGCGTCACCACCGCCGCCGCGACCGCGCCCGCGCCGCCCTGCACGGTCACCGTCACCGTTCCAGTCCCGAGCAGCCGGATCGCGACGTCCGCTGTGCGCCCCGGGTCCACCGCCCCGAAGCTCTGGCCGACCAGACCGGTCACCGGATCCTGCGCCGTCACCGTGAAGCCGCCACCGTTCACGAGTGGGAGCAGGTAGCGGCCCTGGGCGTCGGTCACGACCTTGACGCCGCGGAGCGTGGACGAGTCGAACGTCACGACGACGTCGGGGCCCACCGGCGTGACGCCGTCGGGCTGGAAGACCGTCCCGCGCACGGCGCTCGTCGCCACCAGCTGCAGCCGCACGTTGACGGTGTCGCCGGCGCGGGCGATGGCGCCGCTGGCCGCCATCACCGTGGGGCTGAACGCGTTGACCGCCTCAACCGTGAAGCCGCCGACGAAGACGGCGTCGAACGCGAAGGTGCCGGAGCTCACGTCATTGTTCACGACGCGGGTCAGATGCACGGACTGAAAGCCGATGCCGACCGCGACGCATTGCGGGACCTCGATCGTCACATCGCCGACCTGGATGTTGCCCTGGATCTCGCAGCGAGGGTTCTCCGCCGGGGCGAGGTTACCCGTCTTGACCTGGAGCTCCGAGAATCCGACCCTCGCGCCGAGCGCCGTCACGCCATCGGCAGCGAGGACGGTGCCGGTGACCCGACCCTTGCCGCGGAACGCGACGTTGACGACGCGCACCTCGTCCTTGAAGACGAGCTTGGCCGCCGCCACGTTGCCGTCGGAGAAGTCCGGGCGGAACGCGCTGATCTGGTACGTGCCGAGCGGGAGGCCGTCGAAGCGGAAGGCGCCGGCCGCATCGGTGGTGGCGCTGAGGTTTCGGGCCCCGAGGACGAAGACGCGGAGGCTCGGCACCGGCGTGATCCCGTCGGCTTCGAAGACGCGCCCGGCCAGGCTCGAGCGTGCCTCGAGGACGAGCTGCACGGTGACGATCTCGCCCGGGCCGCTGAGGTTCACGCTGGCGGTGGCGGTGAGCTGGCGCGCCTCGTCGAGGGCGGTGAGCGTCCGCTGGCCGATGGGCACGTCCGTCAGCGTGAACTGGCCGGTCGCGTCGGTGCGAACCAGCGAGAGACCGCCGCCGACCTGCGCGTTCGCCACCGGAACACCGTTGGCGTCGAGGACCACGCCACGCACGGTGCCGGTCCCGCCGAACAGCAGGAGGTTGGCGGTGATCTCGACGCCGCCGACGACGGTGGTGACGACGTTCGCCTGCTCGAGGCGCGTCTGATCGATCGCCCGCACCGTCACAGGGCCGGCGACGAGGCCGTCGATGCGGTAGCTGCCAGACGCGTCGCTGGTCGCGACGCCGCCGCGGTCCGTGAACACCGGGATGCCGGCGGCCGGCGTGACGCCGTCGCTCCGGAAGACCTGGCCCTTCAGCGTGCCGGTCACCACCTGCCCTGGAGCGAACGGAATGAGCGTGAGGTCCTGGATCAGCGTTCCGCCGGCCGTGGCCAGGACCGCGGCCACGACCACTCGCGAGTTGCTTGCGCCGTGGGCGGCGTCGATCGTGATGTTGCCGACGGGGACGCCGCTGATCGAGAAGGCGCCGCTCTGGTCGGTCATCGCGCTGAACTGCTGGAAGTTGGTGAGGCTCGTGATCCGCACCACCGCGCCTGTCAGCGCCGTGCCGTCGGGCGCCAGCGCGCGGCCCACCACGCGTGCGGTCCCGAGCAGCACGATGTCGACGTTGAGCTGAGCGCCCGAGCGGACCTGGAGCCGCACGTCGCCCTGATCGCCGGTCTCGAGATCCACCGCCTGCAGATGGGTCGCCATGGGCAGGACGAAGTCCAACGCGTAGCGCCCGGTGGAATCGGCGTCCTTGACGGTAATCGTCCTCTCGAGATCGGTGATCTGCGCGAGCCGAATGCGCGCGCGCGGCACCGGCGTGCCGTCACCGCGCTTCACCTGACCCGCGAGCGCGGAGCCGTCGCTCAGCCTGGCGACGATCGGCACCGTCACCGGACTCAGCGGGTTGCCAAGCAGGTCGATGACGCCGCGGACCGTGAGCGTTCTCGGCACGAACGGGCCGATGCCATCGCGGAGCGAGAGGAGGAGCACGCGGCCGCCCGGCTGGAGCGCCGCGCCGAGCACCTGATTGCCTTCCACGACATAGTTCGTGATCGACGCCGGGTCGAGTCCGGTTTGCGAGGAAGCGGCCGAGATCTCCTCGCTGAAGATCACGCCGACGAGCTGGCCGAAGCGGCTGAGGTCGTCCTTGCCGGTGACGACCTGCACGGCGCCGATCACGCTCGGGCCGGTATCGCTCAGGAGCTCGCTGGCCAGAGCCAGAACGATACGATCGGGGACGCCGTCGCCGGTGTCGTCGATCTCCATCAGATACTGGTTGTCGCCGCCGATCGTGAACGCCACGCGAGCCTTCTGACCCGGCGCAATCGGCACGTCCTGCCAGACGAGATGCCGAAGCCGGTTGCCTTCGGGGACGACGAGACCGAGGTCGAACATCCCCGTGGCCCTGCCGACGAGCTCCACGCTGTAGCTGCCCTGCTCCGGCGTCGCCACGAGGGCCATCTGGCTCCGCGGGGTGCCCGTGCCGTCGAATGAGAAGAGCGCGCCGAACGGCACGTCGCGCGTCACCGCGCCGCCGGCCGCGGTGGTGCCCAGCCGGCGGGACGCCGGATTCACGACGCTGACGGCGACCGGCGCGGGACCGGCGGACGAGCCCGTGATGGCCGAGAGATGCAGCGAGCGCGACGTGGCGGCCTGCGCGAACGCCGCCTGGAAATCGAGCGGCCCCTGGGCACTCACCTGCTGGGCGAAGACGGCTCCGAGCGCCGTCAGAAGTGTGGCGCCCCGGTTCGACTGGCGGAGTAGCGTGTCGAAGCCGAGGTAGTCATGCTGCGTCCGCTCCCGGCTGGCGTCATCCGGAAATCGCTCGTCGATCCGCGTGAAGCTGTTGCCGAGGAGGTCGAGGGTGAGGTCCCTGACGACCGAGGGCAGCGACTCGCCCAGGCCGAGCCGCTGGCCTGCTCCGGCCACGTCGGTCGCCCGCTCGTAGACGATCTGCTGGCTGATCGGCAGGAGCCCGGCCGGAGTCACCGGCGACGTCGCGAGCGCGAATGCCTGGCCGAGGAGGCCGATGGCGGCGTCGCGGATCGCCGCCGGCAGCGCGTCGGCGGCCGGCGGCAGCGCCAGCTCGTTCGGCGACATCGGGATCCCGAGCGCGCCGACGGCGGTCGTCAGCTCGAACTTGCCGGGAATGCCGTCCGAGGTGAAGGACGTCGAGGTCACGGTGCCGGTCTGCTGCGCCAGCAGCCGGAAGGTCGCAGTCGCCGAGTCGCCGGCGGCGATCGTGTCGAGTTGGACCGTATCGCTCGACTGCAGCACCGCGCCGCTGATCGATCGGGGCAGCAGGCTCAGCGTGACGAGATTGGCGGGGGTGCTCGACGTGTTGGTGACGATGACACTGAAGTCGTACTGCTCACCGGCGCTCACGGTGGCGGGATGGGCGAGCGTCAGCGCGAACGTCGGGTTGCGGACTTCGACCGTCCCGATCGCGCTGCCGCTGATCTTCACCGGCCCGATCGGCAGTCCGTCGAGCGTGCCGGTGATTTTTATCTGCACCCGGTGCGTGCCCTCGCGTCGCCCCTCCACGAGGAACTCGGCGTTGCCGGTCTGCCCGGGGGCGAGGAACGGGACGTCGTCCGCGGTGCCGCGCTTGCCGTCGGGGCCGACCTGGACCACCAGCTGCACCTTCGACTGCGCGACGGGCGGCGTGCCCAGCCGCGCCATGCGGAGCGGGTCGTCGCTCGTGTCCGGGACGGTGTCGGCCCCGGCCGGCAGCACGATCTCGGCGCTGATGTCGCGAACCACGAGGTTGGAGGTTCCCGGTGCGACATTGGAGACCAGCAGCAGCACGCTGAAGAACTGATTCAGGAAGGCGATGTTGCCGGGGATCACGATCACGCCCGGGATGGGCGGGATCAGGAACCGGTCCTCGAGCTCGGTGTCCTCCACACGCAGCAGCATTCCGCTCACGCTCACGCTCGGGGCCTGCAGCGCGAGCTGAAGCTGGGGCAGCTGGGCGCTCGACACCGTCGCCGTCTGCTGCTGGAGCGGCGGAAGCGTGACGGCCGGCGCGGTAGGTGGCGCCGTGGGCCCGCGCGCCGTCGGCACGATCATCGGGAAGTCGATGCTGACCCTATGGCTCTCGACGCCGAAGCCCGCCGTGAAGTTGACGACCTGGAAGTTGGTCTGGTCGACGACGATCCCCTTGTCCTTGATCTCCTGCGCCGTCAGCGGACGCGACGTCACCTCCGAGACGAGGACCTTGTCGATGACTTCGACCGTCACCGCGTCCGGCACCGCTTGCAGCAGCGTCCGGCCGCCGCTGACCAGGCGGATGTTCTCGAGGACGTACAGGCCGGTGAGCGCGAGCGGTGGAATCGCCAGGGATTCGTTTGGGCGCGCGGTCAGCACGATCGGCGAGCCGAAGGCCGGGCCGCGAAGCTGCGCGAAGACGAGGGCGTCGGCGGGCAACACCGCGGCGCCGGCACCTCCGGCCACGAGCGTGTTCACCGCCGTCGCGGTGTTCTTCGGCACCGTCTGCTGCGCGGGGCTCGTCTGCAGTCCGACGGGAACGATGAGGATCTGCTCCCGGGCGAGGACGGGAAGGTCGGCGGCGTGCGCGGCCGCGGGCGCGAGCGCGAGCACCAGCATCACGAGCCCCCGGCCTCGCGACATCATGGCTGCACGTACGGGATCGTCTGGCTGCTCAACGCCGTTCCGACCGTCGGGTTGACGAGGACCCTCGCCGCGCCGCTCGTCCCGGGCAGCTCGGCCGTGAACCTGATGACACCGCCCTGGGACGCCACCTGCACACCGTCGATGAGCGGATCGGCGTCAGGCGTCTGGATCGTACCGAGCGGCACGACGAGCGTGGTGCCCGGGACGATGATCCGGGCGGTGAAGAGGGTGCCGTCGGGCACGAGCTGACCGTTGTTGAGGCGGATCGGTTCACTCACGTACCGGACGATCGTGGTCGGATTAGGACCGGGCACACCGGGAGACACCTGCGTGGTGAACGTGATCGTCCCCGCCGGCATGGCCGGCGCCACCGTGTAGAGACCGAGCGAACTCACGGTGGCCGTCACTGTCCGGGCCACGACGTCCACGGCGCCGCCTACATGGTCCCAGTCGAGGCGCGCGGGATTCCAGCGATAGATGGCCAGTGAGGATTCGTCCAGGTGTGTCGTCTCGCTGTCGAGGTAATGGATCGTGAGCTGGCCCGGAACAGCGAGAGGCCGCCCGTCGGGAGTGAACTGGAAGAACCCACCGATCCCGTAGTGCGGCCGGTCGGCGGGGCCGCTGATGTCAGCAGGCTGCTGGATGGTCGATGCCGCCGGCCCGGCCGTCGGCCGGAAGGTGAAACCGATGACGGCGACGTCGAAGGGGACAGGCTCGGGCGCTCCGTCGACCAGGAGCTCCACCCCTGAAGGCGAGAAGAACAGCGGCAGCAGTGTCTTGAGAACTCCCGCCCCGACGGCCACGGTAGTCTTCACCGTCTTGTACGCGGCCGTGAGCTTCTGCCTGACGCCGGGCAGGAGCGTGTCGAAGACCTCCTCGACGGCGGAATCCACAGGCGAGATGTAGGTAGGATCGCTCGTCGGGTATCTCTCCAGCTTGTACTTCGCCTTTCCGGGCGGAGCCCTCTGCTTCACGACTCCGCGCTCGGTCACCCGAGTGACGCTGCGATCGGTGTTAAGGACGAGCTGGCCCGATACGCCTCCGCCGAAGAACCCGTCGAGCCCGAACGGGAGCGTGCCCGACTTTCCGTCCTCGGCGGTCTGCTCGTAGGCGTCGAACAACCGCAGCAGCTTCACCACCTGGTCGCTCACGACGGATGGCCCGAGCACGATCCTCACGGCCGGGCTGGACAGCGCGTGAATTGCCGCGATTCTCGCCAGCGCCTCGGCGAACTTCGTCCGGTCACGCAAGGTGAACGTGATCGCCCGGACGATCCCGTCGCCCTGGTCTTCGAAATCCGCGTCCGTCTCGCCCAGGATCTTCAGGCCGTATTTCTTTCGCTGGCTCACGGTCATGTTGATTGCCGTTTGATCGCCCGTCCGGATGTCGAACGTCATGGTGAAGCGCACCTTGCCGGCCAGATTGACGGAAAGGTCGAGCGCGTCCTCCAGGGCCTTTTGGAGCGGAGCGACGAGCTGCTTCTCCTCCGGAGTCAGTTCCGTGGTGGTGGACAAGGCGGCCTCAGCCGCTGCCTTGAGATCAAACTCGGCTCGGTACTCGAGACTCGGCCGCAACTCCGAGGTCTTCGGGAGGAAATCGAGGCCCGCGAAGGCGCCGGCCCTCAGGCCGATCTTCGCCTCGAGGTCCAACCCCAGATTCTCGAAGAAGTCGAACCCGGTGTTGGTCCAGCTCAGCGCAGCTTCCGCTCCCGCGCTGGCGCTAGCTTCGACGCCAGCCGAGAACCCGATCGACGTCCGGTACTGGTCGAGACCTGCCACCTGCTCGACGAGCTCGTTCACCACGAGGGAGAGGAGCGGGCCGCCGGGCGAGTCGCTGAGCGCCGCGTCCACGAGGAACCCGGCGAGCAGCTCGCCAGCCGCCAGTTGCGAGTTCTGGTCCAGCGGGACCGCGAACTCGTGCCGGTCACGACCCATCAGCACCGCGGCGATGTCGACGCCAGCTTGCGCTTCGAGTGTCCCGTCGCCGCCGACGTTCACCGACCAGCCCGCGGCGGCCTTCACGCCGGTCGCCAGCTGGGCGTCGACACTCCGACCGAAGCCGAAGGTTCGCGGCTGGTCCTTGATTCCCGTAAGCGAGAAATCGAGACCGAAGCCTTGCTTACCCCGGACCTTCAGCCCGATGGCGCCCTCGACCTCCAGGCTGGCGCCGGCTCGGACCGCTCGCGAGAACGTTCGATCCTGCACCTGCAAGGTGAACCGCTGGGAGCAGGTGCTGACCGCTCCGAGGACCGGACCAAGCTCCACGAGCAACTCGTCACCCACAGCCGGCTTCGGCGACCCCAGCAAGTCCACGTCGATCCGCAGGCCGCGTATGTCGAGATCGACAGGGTCGGCGAGATCAGGCACGTGGAAGATCACCCCCGGGCTGTCCGTGTTCTCGCTGAGCGTCGTCGCCGTCGTGTTGATGACCTCCCCGCTGGGCTTGGTGATTTTCACGTTGACGGTCGCCGACGGCCAGGGCTGTCCGTTTCTCCTGACCTGGTAGTAACGGAAGGCGCTGCCGCCCTGCATGACCGTCGAGACCGGCAGCCCGATGCCGTTCACAGGGTTCGGGTCCGGATCCAGAGCCGCGATGTCAGCTTCGCAAGGCGGCGGGTCGACCTTGAGGGTGATGAACGCCGGCAGCGAGGCGACCGTGTTCCCCTTGGGATCCTTCGCCACGGCCGTCGCCTGCACCACGCTCGTGCCCGTCGCAGGCGTGATCACGTCCGGGTTCTGTCCCGGCTGTTCCGTCCCCGGCGCGAGCTGGGGCAGCGTCACGACCGGCGCCGCGTTACCTTGCCTGAAGACCTGAATGTCGGTGAGGTTCTGCTTCCCGCCGTTTCGGACGGTGTAATTCAGCTTGATCTGATCCCCCAGCGTGACGGCGAGGTCCGAGCTTCCAGGTCCGGGGGAAGCGCCCGCCCGCTGGACCGTGAACACGAGGCGGAGGCTCGGTACCTCGGTGCACAGGGGATCGGGCGACATGTCCTTGACCGGTGACCTCGGCGTCGTCGGCAACGGCGGGGACGGCGGGCCGGCCGTGTTGTTGCGGTCGAGGACGTAATAGAAGTACGCGGCCAGATTGTCGGTCCTGTCCCCTTCCGGCAAGCGGCGGTCTGGGTCCGCGAAGAACGCGATCGCTCGAGGCTGGTTCGGCGCCAGCTTCGTGAGGTCGAACCCCTGCGGGAAGATCGGGCGGGTCTTGCCGGAGCCCGGCGGATCCTCTTCCACGTCGATCACCCGGGTGCGACCGCCCGCTAGCGCAAGGTTGTAGTCCACGCGGGGCGTGTAGCCGGCGGCGCTGAGCCCGTCGCCCTCGTACATCCTGACGGTGAACTCAGCGATCCCGGCGCTGTTGTTGAGCGCTCGCACCTGCAGGTTGCGAGCGATGAAGTTCTTGACGCCAAGCTTCTTTTTGCTGTCGGCCGGTGAGGTTGGAATGGTGATGAAGCTCGGGTCGCCGTTGATCTTCTGCAGGACGATCCGCCGATTGCACGATCTCAAGTCGCTCCGGAAGCTCGTGACGTCGATCGGAATCCCTAATTTCGCGCAGATCCCCGCGATCTTGGACAGGAAGGGCAGGTCGCCGACCAATTTGAGGTCGCTGGGCAGCGTCTGGAAGTAGACCGCACCCGCCTGCCCCTCGACGTCTTCGGTGAACTTGATCGCGCCGGCGATGAACGCATTGGCCGTCGGGTCGCTGCTGAAGTACGGCCCGTCGATGGGAACGTTGTCTCGATTGACGCATTTCCTGCCGACCTTGATGCAATAGAACGTGAAGATCTGCGGGAGTTGAGCCGCCGAGAACACGCCCTGACCCTTCAGCACGCTCCGCACCGCCACCGAGACGATGTACTCCTCGAAGCTTCCGCATGCCTTGGGGGTGTAGCCGTTGGGATCGGCGGGTGGCTGACGTACATCGGCGACGCCGGTCAGGCACGCGTCCTTCCGGTAGGAGGCGCGATCGATGTCGAGCACCAGCGGATTGGCGGCGTCGTCCGCGACCAGCCGGCCCAGCGTGGCTCGGATAGCCGACTTCCCGACGGTGTGGAGCACCTCCTGGCATCCTTCGCCGAGGGCGTCTTCCTCATCCGAGTTCCGCGCCGGATCGTTGGGATCGAGATCCGAGAATCTGGCGGGCGATACCGTCTCGGCCGGCGAGAAGGAGTCGCACGCGCCCTTGATCCGAAGCAAGGCTCCGGAATTGTAGAAGTTGAACTCCTGGAGCATCGCGAACTCGAGCCCCTCGAGCCGCGGGATGCCCGACGGCTCCCCGGGAATCACCGGGTTCGTCGCGGGCTTGTTCTTGAGCCCGGTGAGGACCGCGTCGAGCGGTCGTCCTTCGAAGCCCGTCACGTAGTCACCTTCGAGGAGCCAGAGCACGAGGAGGGTCTGAAGTCCCATGCCGAGATGCCCGGTGGGGTCGCCTACTCCGCCTGGCCGTACCGGAGTGCCGATGAGCAGCTCCTGATCGTTCTCGAACGGCTCTCGTGCCACGGCAAACAGGGAGAGATCGCCGAGCTCACCGATTCCCTTGGGCCTGCTCCTGACGAAGTCGTCGAGGATGCCCTGCGCCGTTTCGACGAGATGCTGGGGCACGAAGACCTCGATGTCGTGATCGCTGATACCCGCCTGGAAGCTGGTACAACCCGCAGGGAAATCCGGTCTCCAGAAACAGCTCCCGCTCCCCTGCTCCAGCAACCGGGCATCCAGGATCCCGCCCGCCTTCAGGGCGGCATCGGCGCCAAGCAGGATCCCTCTCAGGATCTCCTTTTCTTTCTTGAGATCTTTCTCGGGCGGCGCCTCGTCTTTGAAATCGAGGGCGAGCTCCACGCATTCGTTCGAGACCTGGACGATGTTCAGTCCCGATGAGGCCCCGTTGATGAAGGCGAGACCGCGCGCGGTATCGACCTTGACCCGCGTCAGCAGGATGTCGGTGCGCGCGATGATCCGCAGGACGCGGTCGTCCCGGCCGTCGTTGTTCGCGTCGGCAAGCCCCTTCTCGGTGGTGCCCGTCTTCAGGACGAACAGGAGATGGCTGAGGTCGACGACCGCGAGCCCCTGTCCGCGGATCTCGACGTACACGAGCTGCTTTGTTGGATCGACCTGCATGCTGAAGGCGGGGCCGGGCATCGGGATCCGCGCGATGACCCTGACGCTCCCGCCGTGGCCCAGGGTCAGCGGGCTCAGGTCCACGACGTCGAGCTCACCGCACGGGACGCTGCTGGTCGGACAACCGTCGGTCAATGCGCCGCTGCTCACGACCGCCAGGTCGAACAGCTCGAGGGGCACGCCGCTCTCGCTCACGTCCGCCTGGCCGTTGCCGTTGAGGTCGAAGAACATGTTCTCGCCGACGGCGACCCGTGCTGCCCCCGGCAGCTTCGACAACCCCGCCGGCGGCGGAATGTCCGTGATCTGGTCGAGACCCGCCGTGAGCACGCTGGCGATCGGGGTCGCGTTGGAATCGATCTTGACCGTGATGAGCTTGTTCTTCACCACGGCGACGTCGAGGAAGTCGCCGCGCAGCAAACCTTCCGGCACGTCGTTGGCGAACGCCTGGACCACGTCGACGGCCTGAAGACCAATGCCTGCCGTGGCGACGTACGCGAAGATCCTGTCGGCCGCGGGTCCCACCTGACCGCGGTCATGGAGCACCGCGACCTGCAGAGGCACTCCCGAATCGGGCGGGATTCCAGGTTGCGGCGGAACCCCGGTCGGCGTGGACAGGAGCTTGAACCCTCGGAGCCCACCCTCGAGGCAGTTGAGCGCCGTATTGACGGGGCGCTGGGTGCAGCGTCCGACGTCGTAGACCTCGACCTTCGCGGCAAGCTCTCCGCCGGCCACCCTGCCGCCGCCGGCGACGACGAGCAGGTTGCCGCTGAACAGACCACCGCCGGGGAGCACGAAAGACGCGTTGGTGACGGTGGCGAGCGCGCGTGGATTGGTCGCCGTCGTGCTGAAGCCGAGCAGCACCGGCTGAAGCGGGTTGGTCACGTCGACGGCGAGGAGCCGCTTCGGAGGATTGGCGGGATCCCGGTACTGCTGCTCGGACGAGGTCGCGCCGCTCGCCACGAAGAGCGTGTTGTCGATGTAGGCGACGTCCGTCGCGCTCGTCGTGCAGCCGGCCCCGAAGCAATCTGCACTCAGGCTCGGATCGCACGCGGTCCCGGAGCACTTCGCGAGCGCGTCGCGCAGCTGCGCAATGTCACGGAACGCGCTCAGCGAGCTGGGTTCGAAGGGCGTGAAGATGATCGGCTCCGACTGGAGCTGATTGCCCGCCACATCGGTGGCGCCGGTCAGGGTCACCGTGTACTTCTCGCCCAGGCGGAGCGGCGAGTTCGGGTCGGGCCGGAAGACCGCTCGCGTGTCGCTGTCGAGGAGGTCCACCTTCCCCGAGACGGGCTTTCCGCTGCTGTCCTTCACGACCAGGTTCTGCTGCACGGAGGCCGGTTTCATCGGTTCCGAGAACCGGACCTCGATCTGGTTGACGTTCTGTCCCGTAGGATTGTTGGTGCCCACGATCAGCGGTGGCGTGTGATCGTCAGTCAGCGGGCTGGCAACCGTGACGACCTGATCTTTCAGCGCCGCGGCGAGCTGCTGGATCTTCTCGATGACATCGCCCGTGCCGGGATCCTGGACCTGGATCTCGAGCTGCGAGCCGCAGACGGCGGGCATCGTCGCAACGCTCGCGGTGGTGCTCGGGAACACGAACGGCATGCCGAGGCCCACCAGCACCACATCGAATCTGAACTGGTAGGAGATGCTCACGTAGCTGACGCAATCGATCTGGACTCCGTCGTCGCCGACGCGAACGGTCTCCAGCTGTCCATTGGGACCACTGGCGATGACGCTGCCGAGGCCCGGACGGGGCGCGATGACGTCGTCACCGGCCGGGATCGAGTCGAGGACACCGTTCGGCCCCGCGGTCACGATGTACGTGGTTCTCAAGAATGCGTAGCTGCCCTGCGCGAGGACGCCCTGGAACACGGGCGCGCCGTCCCGATAGTTGGGGCCTTCCAGTTGGGCGCGGTCCACGACCGTCCAGGCCTGCCGCCGCGGCAGCTGAACGACCTGGGCAACCAGGACCTGGTCGTCGGCCGTCGCGTCCGCCGGGGCGCGCACGGACAGACTCAGAGGGGCGCTCGCCGTCACCCCGCCGAGGCTCAAGCGGACGCCACCGACGAAGAGGAAGTTGGGAGGTGGAGCAATCGGAAGATCGGCGGCAACGGCCGGATCGACCTTGACGACAGTGCCCTCCGGCAGGGCGCCCGCAGGAATGTCGACCACAACGCCACCCGGGCCCTCGACGCGCCCTCCCACCGCGCCCACGACGACGCTGCCGTCAGCGTTCCGGAAGGCCGGCACCGCGACCGTCGTCTTGTTGCCGTCGGCGTCGATGATCGTCAGCTCGAGCTTGTCGGCGGGCGAGGCAGTCACCTGCCCGCTGAAGCTCCCGTCCGCGTTGGGCGTCAACGTCGTGATCGCGCCGTTCGCGACGTTCTTGATGTTGACGCTGCCGCCCGGCACGGCCGTGCCCTGCGTCCCCGACACGGTCGCCTTGCCGCTCGCGTCCGGGATCGAGGCGCTCAGCGCGCCAGCCGCCGGCGCGGGCGGCGGCGTCACGTTGAGCGTCGTGAACTGCGAGACGAAGGGCGCGCCCATCGGACGGCCGACGAGGTCCTTCACCGTGGCGGCGACGGTCACCTGATAGCTGCCCGCGGAGTCGAGCAGAGTGTCGGGACGGAACGTGAGGACGGTGCCCGCCGGTGACAGCGAAAGCGTACCGGAGACGAGAGCTCCGCTCTTCGTCAGCGTCAGCGCGCCCGTCCCCACACTGGCGGGATCGAGAGGCTCGGAGAACGTCACCGCGACCGGCGCCGTGAACGCGATATTGCGCGCGCCATTGGCGGGGCTGATCGCGACCACCGTCGGTGGCGTCGGCGCGACGCTCAGCCCGACTGCCGACACGCCGCCCGGCGTCGTGACGTGGGCAAGCTGGGTCACGAGGTCACCCGTCGTCGGATCGACGGCGGTCACGTGCACGTCGCCGAGCGCCGCCGCGAGCACGTAATGTCCCTTGGTGTCGGCGAGCGCGACGACGCCCAGCGTGTCGGCCGTGACGACACTTCCCGCCAGCGGGCGGCCGTCGATCCCCGTCACCACGCCGGCGACGAAGCCGAGCGGGACGTCGGCGCGCAAGAAGGCGTAGCGTCCCTCGCCGAGCACGCCCGGGAACGCGACGCTCCCGTCGCCGATCGGGTCGATCGCAACCGCGAGGACGCCGTTCTGCACCACGCCCACGCCGACCAGCACGAGGTAGCTGACGCCGCTCACCTCGCGAAGCTGGGTCACGAGCACCTGGGCACCGGCGGCGAGCCCGACCGGCGTCGGGATCGAGAGCGTCGCCGGGACGCCGAGCGCGCCACCATGCAGATCCACCTGGACGACGCCGACGAGCGTGAGCCCGGCGGGGATCGGCGCGGGGAACTGAGCGCTGGCGAGCGACGAGAGCACCACAGGGAGGTTCTCGGTGGCCGCGCCGGCAGGGACGATCAATTGCGCATCGGAGGTTGTCGCGGTGCCGCCTGCGGGGCCGATCACCGTGCCCTGCGGCGCGCCGCGATCGAGTGGCATGGACACCGCGAGGTCGATCACGCCCGACTTGAACGTCGCCAGCGGCAAGCTGTGTGACGGCGTGACGGGCGCCTCGGACATCAGGGTCAGCGGCGTGCCGGCGCCGAAAGAGTAGAGCGCAAGATCCTGGCCGGCGGGATCGGGGAAGAGATGGTTGCCGGCCACGAAGTCGAACGTCTCGGCGAGGTCGAGGCGGACCGCTGCGCCGCTCGACAAGCGCGAGGGCGGGACGACGAGGACGCCCACCTGGGAGCTCGCGCCGGGCTGCGGGAAGATGACCCTCGGCGAGGGCGTGATGAACGCGGTCACGGTCGCGGGCGGCGGGTTGGTGAGGACCGCGGGCACCGCCTGACCCACGACGGCGGCCGGCGGATTGCCGGGCGACGCGTCCGCGAGGAGCACCGCATACTGCCCGGTGCCGGAGACGGTCGCGGCGACGGCCTTGCCGTCGGGCGAGACGCTGGCGTCACCGGCGGCGATCCACGCGCCGGCCGACATCGTCCAGCGTGCAAGCACGAGCGGTGTTCCGACGGGCAGGCCGTTCGGAGCCGGCAGCGAGAGGACGGCCGGCACGGAGAACGTGACGTCGGCCGGCGCGATATCTACCACGTCCACCGGCGACCAGCCGAGTGGCGTGCGGCCGGCAACCCCCTGCGGGCTCACGCGCGTCACGCGGAACGTCTGGTCCGACGAGAGCGCGCCGGGCGCCAGCGTCAGACTGATGGTCCGGACCTGGTTCGTCACGACCGCACCCGTGATCGATGACACCACGCTCTGCGTGGGATCCAACGGCGTGAGGCGGGCGTCGAATGGATCGGCCCGCCGGGCGTCGACGACCTGGACGACGCGGTCGGCGCTCGTGAATCCTGGCGCAGTGATGTGGATCGCGGCGGCGCCCGGAGTGTTCGCGAGGCGGAAGCGTCCGCGTGCATCGGTCGTCGCGATCGGTGGCGTCGACGTCATCGCCGCGCCGTCGAGACTTACGAGCTGGGCCGAGGCGCCGGTCACCGGCAGGCCGGTCGTGTCGTCGTAGACGCGACCGGCCACGACGCCGCCGCCGGGCGGTGGCGCGGCGACGACCGCGACATCGGCGGCGTCACTGGCGACGAGTCCGGCGAAGTCCTTGGCCTGCGCCTCGACGTGCACCGTGGCCCCCGCAAGCTTCTCGGGCGGCAGCGCGAATTGCGCCTCGTACGGGGCGGCGGTGGCGACGCCCACCTGCACGCCGTCGACGGAGAACGCCACCTGGAAGACGCCGACGTTGTCGCTCGCCGTCGCCGACAGCCGCAGCGTGCCTCCCACCACCACCTGCGCCGGGGCGGCGAGCTTCACCGTCGGCGGCGTCGTGTCCTGGACCGCGGCGATGGTCACCGTCGCCTGCGCCTCGGCGGTGTTGCCGCTGAAATCAGCGGCCTGGACGGACACCGTCAACGAGGTGCCCGTCGGCGTTTCGGTGGGAATGGAATATGTCGCCTCGTACGGCGGGGCGGTCGTCTTGCCGATCTGCATGCCGTTCACGGAAAAGACGACGGAGGCGACGCCGACGTTGTCGGTCGCACCCGCGGACAGATGCAGCGTCGTGCCCGCCGCCGCCTCGGATGGGGCGTTCAAGGTCACGACAGGATTCTCGGTGTCGGGCAGGGCGGAGATCGTCAGCGTCGCTTCGGCGCTCGCGGTGTTGCCGCTGGTGTCTCGAGCCGTCGCCGTCACCCGGATGATCTGCCCGACGGACGCGACCGACGGCACCGACACCACGCGCTGGTATGGCGGAGACGTGACGCGGAGCGGATCGGCGCCGTTGACTTCGAACGTCACGGAGTCGACCGCCACGTTGTCGGTGGCCTGCACGGTCACGGTGACCTGGCTCCCGGGCAGGACTTCGCGCGGCGCGGTCACCGTCAGCACCGGCGGCGTGCGATCCACGATCGTGACGGTCGTGGAAGCGGTGTGGGTGCCGCCGCGCCCGTCGTTGACGGTCAGCGTCACGCGATACGAGCCGGTCGTCCGATACGCATGGCTCGGTCTGGCGCCCGCGCCGGTCGTCCCGTCGCCGAAGTCCCACGCGAAGGTGAGGGCGTCCTTGTCGGGGTCGGTCGATCGCGAGCCGTCGAAGGTGATCACCTGCCCCGCATCCGCGCTGTATGGCCCGCCCGGGTCCGCCGTCGGCGGCTGGTTGGCCGCGATCACCTGGACGCTCGCCGTACCCACGTTTCCAAACGGATCGGTGGCGGTGGCGGTCAGCGTATTCGGACCCGCCTGGACAGGCACACCGACGGCGGCGAAGGCTCCCCCGGTCACCGAGGCGGCGACGCCGTTCACGACCACGGTGGCGGTCGGATCGTCGAGCGTCCCGGACACGGTCAGCGGCAGCAGCCCAACCGTCGCGCCGGGGACGGGCGAGGTAATCGTCAGCACGGGCGGGATCGCCACCCTGAAGCCGACGGTCTTCACGCCGCGGTTTCCTGCGAGGTCGAGCGCCTCCACCGTGATCGTCTGCGGGCCTTCGTCGAGCTGGAGCTCGGTGCTGAAGGTGTTGCCCGTGAGCGGGACCGCGGTGCCGTTGACGGTAATCGAGGCCAGCGCGTTCGCGTCGTTCACGCTTCCCGAGACTCGAACGCGTCGGCTGTTGACGCTGCTGCCGTCCGCCGGGATGGTGATCTGCACGATGGGCGCGGTCTTGTCGATGTTGAGCGTGACGGAGGCCGTGGACTGGTTGCCGGCGACGTCGAGCGCCCTGCCGCTGATCACCTGGCCCGCGCCGTCGCCGGTGACGATCACCGGCGCGGGGCACAGGGCGACGCCGCTCGCCGCATCCCGGCACGTGAACGTCACCGTCACGGTGCCGTTGTTCCACCCCGCGGCGTTCGGCGGCGGGCTCACGGCCACGTCCACCACGGGCGCAGTCTTGTCGACGTTCAGCGTGACGGAGGCCGTCGCCTGATTGCCCGCGAGGTCCGTCGCGACGCCGCTGACCACCTGCCCGGCGCCATCGGTGCTCACCGTGACCGGATCCGGGCAACGAGCGATCCCACTGACGGCGTCCGTGCACGTAAAGCTCACCCGCACGTCCGTGCTGTTCCAGCCCGCCGCGTTTGCCGGCGGGCTCACGACCGCGCTCACCGCGGGGCGACTCTTGTCGATGTTGAGCGTGACCGACACGTTGGACTGGTTGCCGGCGACGTCCACCGCCGTCCCGCTCACCACCTGCCCGGCGCCCTCGGCGCTCACCGTGACGGGATCCGGGCAACGCGCGACCCCGCTGATGGCATCCGTGCACGTGAAGCTCACGTGCACGTCCGTGTTGTTCCAGCCCGCCGCGTTCGCCGGCGGGCTCACGGCCGCCGTGATCACCGGCGGGGTATTGTTCATCCCGATGATCCGCAGAGTAATTCCGCAGCCCGGATCGGATCGCAGCTCGACAGTCAGCAGATTTGTCCTCGAGAGCGACACGGACCGCTCGACCGTCGCGATGTTCTGGCTGAGATCCGAAGTTCTAATGACGTGCACTCCGTTCACGTCAACGATGGCACTGGACACCCGGCAAAGCTGGCCGGCGGGAAAACCGCCATTGTCGACTCGGAGGGTGTACGTCGTCGCAGGATTCGGAACGCTGAAGGTTCGCATCACCGTCACCGGCGCGCCCGTCCCTCGCTGGAACGTTTCGCCAAACGTCGTGAAGGTGCCGGCCAGGCTGGCGGAAGGATGGAGCAGGAAGACGCTGGCGCCCAGGCCGAGGACCAGCAAACACGCGCGGGACGCCGTGTGCGACGCCAACCATTCCCCATGGATCCGAATCGACCGCATTGCCTCCCTCCGGACCTGGACCATCGACACTCCGGGCCTCGCGTGATGCCGCTCGGCTCATCGGAGCGATCCGCCGTCAGCGGACCGGGTGATCAGGCTGGAGGCGCGCGTGTCTGGTTTGCCGAGAGCGTCAGAACCGAGGCGGACGCATCGTCGATGGGCAGAATGACGCCGATGATCAGTCGGTCACGGCAGGAATCGGAGACGTGATGAGGTTCGACAATCGCGACGCTGCAGATCGCGAGGATGATGACGTCGTCGTAGTCGCCATTATCCCAGACGCCAGCGATCCACACAGGGTCCGGAGGGCTGGCAAACGCCAGCGTCGTGAGCGCCACGACGATCACGCTCACGAACAGCACTGTCGGGACCAACGCCCGCCGCGTTACGGTGCACCTCCCCGCATAGACGCCCCCGGTCTCGAATGGTTCCGAGGTTCCCCGCGCCGCCTTCGAATCTGCTTCGCGGGGCCCTTGAGTTAGCGACACCCCAGTGCTAGCGTCTATCCGCCATTTGGCGGACACCGACACCGACCGGGTGAGGGCTCAGTGCGGAGACTCAGTCAGCGCTCGATCGCGCCCCTCCTGGAGTTCATCAGGAACCTCTACGTCCTCCGAGAGCGCGAAGCCTTCATCTCCCACCTGCTGATCAGCCTGCCAAAATTCATCCCGGCCGACGTCGCCTCCTTCAACGAGGCGGATCCGATGACGCATCGCTCACGGACGTGGATGAACCCGACGGACCCTTTGACGCCCGAGAACATTCGCACCTGGAACTCGCTCATGCACGAGCATCCCTACGTCGCTCACCAGACGCGGAGCGCGCGTCCTCGCCCCGTCGTCAGGGTCTCGGAGCTCACGCCGGGAAGCGAGTTCGCCCGGACGGCGATCTACAACGAGCTCCTGTACCCGCTCGGGCTCGAGAAGCAGCTGCTCATGGCATTCCCGTCGCGCCGCATGCCGGTCGGTGGCGCCGGCCTCTATCGGCATCGGCGCGACTTTTCCGAAGAGGAGCACTTCGCTGTCGGCCTCCTCCATCCTCACCTTCTCCAGGCGCACGAAAACGCGGAGCGGATGACGCGAGTGTTCGATGACCTGGCCGCGCTCGAGCGAGGTGTCGAGGAGCTGCAACGGGGCGTTGTCTGCCTGACGCTCGAGGGGGCCGTGCGGCGTGCGACGGTGCTGGCGCGCACGTGGCTGCGCACCTACTTCCCTGGACGGTCAGCCGGAAGCGAACGCTTGCCAGACGCGCTCCATCGCTGGGTCGCCGAGCATCTGCGGCGTTTGAACGCAGCGGAAGACATCGTTTCACCGGCCAGGGCCTTCATCGTGGAAGGAAAGCGTCGCCTGGTGATCCGCCTCGTGCTGGATCAGTCCGCCCCGCTGCTGCTCCTGCACGAGGAAGGGATCGAGTTGGCGCCCAAGCCCCTGCAGTCGCTGGGGTTGAGCCGGCGGGAGGCCGAGGTGCTGGCCTGGGTGGCGCAGGGCAAGACCAACCCGGAAGTCGCTCTCATCCTGGGTCTGTCAGCGCGGACGGTGCAAACCTATGTCGATCGGATCTTTCGAAAACTGGGTGTCGAGACACGAACCGCGGCCGCGGCGGCTGCCTTCGCGGTGATGACACAATCGCAACGCTGAGGACAGCTGGCGCAAACTACAGCGGATCAGAGTTCGGCTCGAATAGGAACTCGTCCGAGAACGCCATGGAAACCGGCGAGCGCCCGAATGTGGCTCCGAGCTAGCCCGTCCTCGATCGTCCAGCATGACGCCAGCCTTCGGCTTCGCTGCCACATCGATTTACCCGCGCGACAACCCGACGCGAGCAGCATCGAATTGGACGACTTTGGGCTGAAAAACCAAAGAGGCTACGACGTGAGCCGTAACCTCTTGGTTTCGCGTGGTTGCGGGGGCTGGATATGCAGAATGCTACACGGCGCCCGAAACGCACTGGATCGACCTGAAGTGAGCCTATCTCGTGAAATTCGCCTAAAAACACGGGTTCGATTCCCCAACGGGACGTGATCGAACTTGCATAATTCAAGTGCGCGATTTCATTGCGCGCTGAGCGGGTGCCCTTGTAGCTCAGGGCCGGTTGCGTGGCGTTCCGCTGTCTCTGGGTGGTTGCGGCGGCTGGATTGCAGAATGCTACACGCAACCTAATACTCTCTGGATTGACCTGGTTCGGTAGCTATTTGGCTCACGGGGCGATCCCGGCCGGGGCCAGGCGCTCCACCAGGCGAGCGCCCGGATCCACCTAGGCGCCTCGGCCCTGCTCCTGCGTGGATTAGCCCTCCACCCGGCCGCGAATCCCTGGAACAAGGCCTTGATACCGCCCGTGTAGCCTGTTACGCTACACGATACAAGGAGCCGTAGATGGCACCACCCAGGAGCCCTGACTCGCTTCATCCGGGCATCTACATCAAGGAGCGCATCCTGCCTGCCGGCCTGTCCGTAAAAGCGGCTGCCGAGCTGCTTGGTGTGGGCCGCCCCGCGTTGTCGAACCTCCTCAACGGGAAAGCCGCCCTTTCCCCGGAGATGGCCCTCCGGCTCGAGAAGGCTTTCGGCGCCAGCCAGAAGGAGCTTCTTGAGAGGCAGGCCCGGTTCGACAAGAGCCAGACGCGCGCCCAGGAACAGGGTCTCGCGGTCCGCGCCTACGTTCCAGCTTTCCGGAAGATCACGGCCAGGGAGATCGAGCAGTGGGCCGACGGGAATCTCAACGCCCGCGCGACACTCCCTGTCCTGCTCCGGAAACTCGTCCACTCTACGGGCCAGGGACTCTCCCTTGTCGATTTCCCCGGCTACGACAATGCCGAGAAAAAGGGCTGGGATGGCCGCGTAGATGCCGCTACGGCGACGCCATGGATTCCGCTAGGGCGTTCAGGCTGGGAGTTCGGCTGCAACGCTGATCCCAAGAAAAAGGCGGACGGCGACTATGAAGCCCGCGTCACCGACATCCCGGCCGCTGAGCGGTCAGAGATCGACTTCGTTTTCGTGACGCCTAGGAAGTGGAATGGCAAGGACAAATGGGTCAAGGAAAAGCAGGCGCTCGGCGACTGGAAATCTGTGCGGGCGTACGACGCGAGCGACCTGGAGCAGTGGCTCGAGCAGTCGATTTCGGCGCAGGGCTGGCTCGCGGAGCAAATGGGATCGCCGGATGCCGGCGCTCACTCTCTCGACCAGCAGTGGCACGCGTGGGCGTCGGTAACCACGCCCGAGCTCCCTAAAGAGCTGTTCACCCCTTCTGTCGAAACTCACAAGACGAAGATCAAGTCGTGGCTTGATAAGGAGCCGACGGCTCCCCTGATCGTGTGCGCTGACTCCCGCATGGAAGCGCTCGCCTTCCTGTGCTGCTTGTTTGAATCCGACGGCTTTGCCGTTGGTGGGTATAAAGATCGCGCGGTCGTTTTCTCCTCGCCGGACACGCTGCGGAAGCTTCTCTCCTCCTCCTCGGCGTTCATCCCAATCGTTTTCAACCAGGACATGGAGCGTGAACTTGGCGGGTCGCACCGTAAGCTTCACACGATCATCGTGCGCCCGCGCAACACCGTCGACGCCATGCCGGACATGATCGCGTTGGATCTACTCAGCTATGAGGCGTTCCGAACGGCGCTTGCGGCTATGAAGATCGACGAACATCGGGCGGATGTTCTCGGTCGCGCGTCCGGGCATTCGCCGACGATTCTCCGCCGTCTTCTCTCGGACAACCCGGGCGTCCGGACCCCGCAATGGGCTGAGCAACCAGAAAGAGTGCGGCATCTGATCCCGATGATGCTCGTGGGGGCATGGCATGTTCAGTCGAAGTCCGACTGCGACGTCCTGTCGATCCTTGCCGGCACGCCATACCCTGAACTGGAAAAGCAGATCGCCACACTGCGGACCTTCGACGACCCGCCGATCTGGGCAGTGGATCAGTTTCGAGGCGTCGCTTCGAAACTCGACGCCTTCTTCGCCGTGCATAGCGTCGTTACAGCGAAAGACTTGGAGGATTTCCTGTTTGCCGCCGACATGGTTCTGTCCGAGAGCGACCCAGCACTTGAGCTTCCCGAGGATAAGCGGGCATTCGCCGCGATCTACGGCAAGCAGCGCGAGTTCTCAGCCGCCCTGCGCGAGGGCATCTGCGAAACCCTCGTCCTGCTCGCCGTTCATGGCGATACGCTCTTCACCGAGCGACTTGGCAATGTCCGGTGGAAGGTGGATCGTCTCGTCCGCCGGCTGCTTACCCCGCTCGCACCTGAAAGACTCCTCTCGCAGCAGCATGACCTGCCTTTCTATGCCGAAGCGGCCCCGGACGAGTTCCTCAGCCTGATCGACGAAGATCTCCGGAAGCCGGAGCCGGAGATCAACGCCCTCATGAAGCCCGCGGACAGCGCTCTTTTTGGTGGCGGCTGTCCGCGCACCGGGCTGCTGTGGGCATTGGAAACGCTCGCCTGGAAACCGGATTACCTGCTTCGCGTTTCGCTGATTCTCGCAAAGCTCGCGCAAAAGAAGATCACGGACAACTGGGCCAACACCCCTGAAAACACGCTCAAATCCCTTTACCGATGGTGGATGCCGCAGACGGCGGCCTCCCTGGCCGAGCGCAAGGAGGTTCTGGAGACGTTGTCGCGTCGCGCCCCTGACGCGGCGTGGCGCATTTGCATCGATCAGCTCGATCCCGGCTCGACCATCGGCCACAACAACCATCGTCCGCGGTGGCGCAGCGATGCGTCCGGCGCGGGCCAGCCCGACACGGGGCCCGAGAACTACAGCTTCAGGCACGCCGCGCTCGACATTGTCCTTGCCTGGCCCGACCATAACGCCGCCACCCTCTCCGACCTGGTCGGGATCGTTCATGTCTTGCCGTCGGACGATCAGAGGAAGATGTGGGACATCATAGATGCATGGGCAGCCTCCGAGCAGGGCGAGGCTGCGAAGGCCGCTGTCCGCGAACACATCCGCCGCTTCGCGTTCACGCGACGGGGGAAGAGCCGGCGGCTTAATGGCGGCACGAGGGATCGCGCGCGGCGCGCCTATTCCAGCCTGACGCCGCGAGACGTCGTGATTCGCCATCAGTGGCTGTTCGCAGCGCACTGGCTGCAGGAATCGGTCGATGAGCTTGAAGACGATCGCCACGACTACAACAAGCGAGAGGAACGGGTTCGAAACGCCAGGGTGGATGCGCTGCGTGAGATCTGGACGGAGAAGGGCTTTGACGGCATTCATAAGCTCACGGCGGCCAGCGGGGCATCAGGAACCATCGGCTGGCACCTTGCCGACGGCGTGGTCGCCGAATCTAGCTTCCCCGGGTTTCTGACCCGCTGCCTCGTCGTGGACGATCCGGCGCTTGCCGCAAAGTTCGACGAGCTGTTGTCCGGGTTCCTCCGAAAGCTCCCGCGTGACATCCGCCTCTCGACGCTGCGCGCGCTGGCGGGGTCGCCATCAGGCGATCAGATGGCGCGGCTGCTCAAGGCGTCGCCGTTCGAGCGCGACACATGGCTTCTTGTCGACGAACAAGAGCCGTCAGTACGGGAAGCGTACTGGCGCGACGTGTACCCCGGCTGGCTGCGTTCGGAATCGCCGGACCTGAACGAGGCTGTCGACCGGCTTCTCGAAGCCGGTCGCCCGCGGGCCGCATTCCACGCCGTCCATATGTCCTTCGACAATGTCGAGACGTCCCGCCTGAAGCGTTTGCTCGAGCATGCCGGCACCCGTGATGGCGAGCCGGCGGGATCCTATCGCTTCGACCCCCACTACATTTCCGAGGCCCTGAGCACGCTCAACGGCCGGTCTGGGGTTACGCGCGACGAAATGGCGCGGCTCGAGTTCTTGTTCATCCGCGCGCTGGATCGCACCGAGCATGGCATACCGAATCTCGAGCGCCAGCTCGTCGAATCCCCGCGCCTCTTCGTTCAGGTGCTGGCGCTGGCATTCAAGCGAAGCGATGACGGGGAAGATCCTCCGGAGTGGCGCATCCAAAATGAAGAGCAGAGGCAGGCGCTTGCTCTTGCGGCATACACGCTCCTCGACAGGATAAGGCGCATTCCGGGCACGGATGAGAACGGTACGATCAACGACGCTGACCTCAGGACCTGGGTCACCGAGACGCGCGCGCTGTGCCTGGAACTCGGCCGGACCGCAATCGGCGATCAAAAGATCGGCCAGGTCCTGTCGGCGGCGCCCGCCGGCGCCGATGGCGTCTGGCCTTGCGAGCCAGTCCGTGACGTGTTGGAGGATGTCGCTTCCAGGGAGATCGGCATCGGCATCGGGGTTGCTGTCTCCAACGCCCGTGGCACGCACAGCGTCAGGGATGATGCGGCCGATGAGCGGGCGTTAGCGGAGAAATACCGCGCGTGGTCGCGCAAGGTGGCGTTCGGGCATGCGTATGTAGCTACGGTGCTCGAAGAGATCGCCCAGCGCTATGACCGCGAGGCGGAACGGTGGATTTCAGATGCGGCAGTCAGGAGACGCTTGCGGGGCTGGTAGTGTCTTCTCGAAGGATTCTAATGATCTGTTCTGGGGCCCGGCGAAGCTCCTCCCAGCGGCTCCGAATGGGGGTTAAGAAGCTTTCAAGTACCTCGATGAGATGACGCTTCACCGCTAACCCCTCGTCGTTCATGGTTGCGGGGGCCCGATTTGAATTGTGGACGCGACCGCTGACCTTCGAGTTCGTACTGAACTACTGACAGGTCCCAAGCCAAGCGAGACTCGAACCCGTGTTTCCACACCGCCGCGCGCTTTTGCCAGCGAATCAAGGAGTTGCGACGTGTCGAGTCAACGGGCATCCACCCGGGATTGAAATCCTACGCCGACGGGTGCCGATAGTGGTTGAGCCGTGGCGTCGCGGCGATCGAGGATACGCACTCGCGTACCTGTTGCGGGACGTACAGCACTAACGATGCGCTACCGACGCTTCGCTCGGCTCGCCGAGGCCCGTGGCGCCACACGGTGTCGCGTTCTGGTCCCGCTTTGCGCCGATCGTCGAGCCCGGACGGACAGCGTCCGCCGATGCCAGTTCCCGCAGCTTGTTGAGGCCGTCGAGCGCTGCCACCTTGTAGCACTCCGCCAGCGTGGGGTAGTTGAAGACACCGTCCACGAAGTAGTCGAGCGTGCCGCCGAGCCCCATCACGGCCTGGCCGATGTGCACGAGCTCCGTCGCCTGCGCGCCGAGCGCCCATACACCCAGGATCCTCCGCGTCTCGAGATGGAAGATCAGCTTGAGCATCCCGTGCAGGTCGCCGAGGATCTGCCCGCGGGCGATTTCCTTGTAGCGTGCGACCCCGGTCTCATAGGGGATCGCCTGCATCGTCAGGTCGCTCTCGTGGCTACCCACCCATGCGATCTCGGGGATCGCGTAGATGCCGAACGGGTAGAGCTCGGCGATGCTCCTCGCCTCGATACCGAACATGTGGCAGGCGGCCAGGCGTCCCTGCTCGCCGCTGGTCGAGGCCAGCGAGGGCGCGCCGATCACATCGCCCACCGCGTATATGCCGGGCACGTCCGTCTCGAAGTTCGCATTCACGTGGACACGCCCGCGCGCATCGGCGACGACGCCCGCGGTTTCGAGGCCGAGACCGTCCGTGGCCCCCTGGCGTCCCGCCGAGACCAGCACGAGATCCGAGGTGAGACGCTTGCCGCTCTTCATCACGACGAGAGCCTGACCATCGCCGTTCGTCTCCAGCTGCGCCACCTCCTCGCCGAGTCGCGTAACCACGCCGAGCTCACGCGCCTGATACGTGAAGGCGTCCACGATCTCGCGGTCGACCATGTCCAGCAGATCCCGGCGTTTGTCCACGAGGGTGACCCCGACGCCGAGCGTCGCGAACATGGTGGCGTACTCGACACCGATGATGCCGGCGCCGACCACGATCATGGTGCGCGGCAACCGGGGAAGCGCGAGGATGTCGTCGCTCGTGAGCACCGTGTGATGATCCACCGTGAGCCCCTCAGGCACGGCCGGCGTGGAGCCCGTCGCAATCACCACGTTCGGCGCGTTGAGCCGGATCAGGTCGGACCCCGTGCCCACAGCCACGTCGTGCGGCCCCTCGAAGCGCGCCATGCCCTCGAAAAGGGTGATGCCATTGCGCCGCAACTGGGCCCGGACCACGTCGCGCTCGGCGCGCATCACGTGATGCGCGCGGAACAGCAGATCCTTGACCCGCATCTGGCGCTTGGATCGGAACGTTTCGCCGTACAGCGTGCGCTGGCGCCGGCCGGAGAGGTCGATCACCGCCTCGCGCAGTGTCTTGCTGGGAATGGTCCCGGTGTTGATGCAGACGCCGCCGACGTCGTGCTGTTTCTCGCACATCGCCACGCGCTTACGGAGCTTGGCGGCCTGGGTCGCGGCGCGCTGGCCGCCGGGACCGCTGCCGATGACGATCAGATCGAAGTTGTGCATGCGGGACTCCTGTAGCAGGGTCGATGACTGTGCCGTCCATGCCCAAGATCACGTCGCCGGGTTCCAGGCCAGGCTTGGCGGCTGGGCCGTCCTCCTCTACGGCAATGACGAGCGCGCCCTGCCGTGTGCCGAGGCCGACGGAGGTCCGCCAGGCGCTCGGGCAGGTCCTGCGTGTTCACGCCCAGACTTCCCCGCCTCACGCGGCCGTTATGCAGCAGCCGGTCCTTCACCTTGACCGCCACGTCGATGGGAACGGCGAAGGATAGGCCCACGTAGGCTCCCGAGGCGCTGTACGTGGCGACGTTGATGCCGACAACGTCGCCCTTCATGTTGAACAAGGGGCCGCCGGAGTTTCCCGGATTCATCGGCACGTCGGTCTGGATGAAGGGCACGTACGGCTTCTCGGGCAGGTACCGGAATGTGGCACTCACGATCCCCGAGGTCACCGTGCCCTCGAGGCCGAACGGCGAGCCGATGGCGATTACCCATTCGCCAGGCTTGACGCTCGACGATTCTCCCAGTTTCACGGTGGGCAGTTCTTCGGCGTCGATGTCGACCACCGCCACATCGGATTCCCCGTCCTGCCCGAGCACCCGGGCGTTGAACTGGCGCCGGTCGGTGAGCGTCACGACGATGGTGTCGGCGTGATCGACGAGATGGGCGCTGGTCAGAATGACGCCGCCAGGACTGACGACGAAGCCGGATCCCTCGGTGCGGACGACGACGTCGCCGCCGGTCGCAGGGTCACTGGCTCTCACCGTCTGGGTCGCCGCGATGTTGACGACGGCGGAGCTATAGGCGGCCACCAGCGCGCTGAAGTCAGGAAGCACGCCTGGGTCTGAGACGATCCGGGCCTGGGCGTGCCAGTCGCCGGATGAGCCCAGGTGGTAGCCGACAATGGTCGCGGCCAGCGGACACGCAACCATCACGCCGATCACCACGGCGCGCTCGAGTCTCATTTAATGGCGTCGTTGCTGGCTGCGCGCTGATCTTGCCATCCGCCCCCCAGCGCTCGGTACAGCTGGACCACGGCGGTGAGCTGATCCCGTGTGGCCGAGGCGAACTCC
>Ga0137403_10000630_pt1 | contig 45724 bp, 47 predicted proteins | sample CZOMad2_1_16fung_FD_122057 | JGI IMG/M metagenome (GOLD analysis project Ga0137403, IMG submission 122057) | Vadose zone soil fungal communities from Angelo Coast Range Reserve, California, USA - CZOMad2_1_16fungal (Hybrid Assembly) | ecosystem: Environmental > Terrestrial > Soil > Vadose zone... | reverse complement strand
CAAGGAGTATTTTGAGCAGCAGATCCAGTACGTCCTGCTACCCAGTCTGCGGCTTCCTCCAGGGTGCACGCCGAACCCCGTCAACGCCCTGCTCTGTTTGGGCGCTCGGGATAACTATCCGACCCGGCTCTTCTTTGAGAAGCAGATTTCCGGCAAGTCTGGTTTGAATTGGAACTCAAGCAATGTCGTAATTCTCGAAAGCAACTGGTTTGCATATTCATGGAAAGACGTGACGAATGACGGTCGCCCGCTGGAAGTCCTCCTCAACCATTTGAAAGCTCTGGCATGAAGATCCACTTCAAGATTAATAGGCGCTTGCTCGATGAGATTCGAGCGGATTTATCCCGGCCGCATCCTTTTGCGGCGGAACGCCTTGGTTTCATTGCCTGCAAACGGTCGTCTGGCCGCGAAGAACTTCTCATACTTGCGCACTCGTATCTTACGATTCCTGACGATTGGTATATTGAGGATCCCAGATACGGCTGCGTATTTGGCCCGAAAGCCATCCTGCACGCAATGCAGTTTTCAAAGACAAATCAAGCATCCATGTTCCACGTTCATCTCCATGATCACCGTGGACTGCCCTGGTTCAGCCGAACCGATCTTAAAGAATCGGCGCAGTTCGTGCCGGATTTTTGGAACGTGAGCGCGCTCTTGCCGCACGGCACCTTGGTCTTGAGCCGCGATCGGGCGGCAGGCCTCTGCTGGTATCCAGGACACAAAACGCCACATCGAATCGCGAAGTTGTCGCAGGTCGGCTGGCCAATGAAAGAGCTAGGAAGGTACTGAGATGGACGGGCAGTTTTCGCGCCAGAGTTTCCTCGGACCGCTAAGCGAAGAGATATTCGCAAACATACGTGCTGGCATCGTTGGCCTTGGCGGAGGCGGATCGCACATCGCCCAGCAGCTCGCCCATATCGGCGTTGGCCATTTTGCCATTCTTGATCCGGACGTCATGGAATTTCCCAACCTGAACAGAACGGTTGGAGCGACGCACGAGGATGCTCTCAAAGGGACGCCGAAAGTCCGGGTCGCAGAGCGGCTCATCCGCGGTGTCAATCCGTATGCCGAAGTCTGGCCTCTTCGGGCGCCGTGGCAGGAGGAGCTTAAGAACACTACGTTCATGTGATGTCGTTTTTGGGTGCCTAGACGGGCTTACACGACGGGCGGAACTGGAGAAGAGCTGTCGCCGGGCACTCATACCGCTCATTGACATTGGAATGGACGTTTACAAGGGGAGCCCGTATTCGATAGCCGGGCAGGTGATAACGTCCATGCCAGGAGAGCCGTGCTTCCGATGCGTTCAGTTCATCAAGCAGGAGGACTTAGAAAGGGAAGGAGCCCGATACGGAGAGGCTGGCACTAATCCACAAGTGATTTGGCCGAACGGCACGCTGGCATCTTCCGCGGTGGGCGGGTTTGTTCTTTTGTTTAGTCCTTGGTGTGATGTTAGCCAGCCTGTTTCTTTTTTGGGCTACGACGGAAACAATCTCACCGTGGAGCACGATGCCCGCTTCAGATTCGCCGGTGCGTGCAAACACTTTGAACCCATTGGGGACCTCGGCGACCCGTTTTGGAAACCCTGAAATCAGTTGGAGGACTTGGCCCTTTGCAAACAAGAGCGCAGACTGCGATAGCTGCACGATTCGCCCGACTATTGGATCGGATCACACCTGACTTAGCGGAGGAGAAAATATTTCTGCAGCATCAGGACAGCATCGAGGGTCGGCTCAAGTCGGCCTTTCTCACGAATCGGGTAGAGCGCATCGGAAGCTATACGCGAAGATCGGCAATCAAGGACTGGAGCGATGTAGACCTCTTGTTAGTTCTCTCCCGAGATGAGGTTCGGTGGGGAGAGCAATACAAATCATCGACGACTGTCCTAAAGAATGTTCGCGACCAGCTGCAAGATAGATACGCACAAACTGAAGTTGGTCGTGACGGCCAGGCAGTCGTTATTTCCTTCGGCGATGGGCACCATCCAGTTGATGTTCTGCGTCGGATCCTTGATGTCGCAGGTCTTGCAGTGCACGCAGTTCTGGGCATTGATCTGCAGCCGCGGCGCCCCCGCCGGGTCACGGACGATCTCGTACACGCCGGCCGGACAATAGCGCTGCTCGGGCGCATCAAACTCCTTCAGATTGACCGCGATCGGGATGGTCGCATTTTTCAGGGTCAAATGGCAGGGCTGATTTTCCTCGTGATTGGTGTTGGAAAGATAAACCGACGAGAGCCGGTCGAAACTGACCTTGCCGTCGGGTTTCGGGTAGTCGATCGGCGTTGAGTCGCTCGCTTTCTTAAGACTCTTGTTGTCGGCGTGGTGGTGGAACGTCCAGGGCGCCCGGCCGCGCAGTATATAGGTGTCGAATGCGGCATAAGCGAGACCGCCCCACAGGCCCCGTCGGAACCCCGGCCGCACGTTGCGGACCTTGTGCAGTTCGTCCCACAGCCAAGTCTGCCGCAAGCGCTCGGGATAGGAGGTGACCTCGGCGACGCCGCCCTGCCGGAGGGCGTCGAACACGGCCTCGGCAGCGGTCATGCCGGACTTCATGGCGGTGTGCGTGCCCTTGATCTTCGGGACGTTAAGGAATCCGGCGGTGCAGCCGATGAGGGCGCCGCCCGGGAAGGTGAGCTTCGGGATCGACTGGAAGCCGCCCTCGTTGAGGGCGCGGGCGCCGTAGGCAATGCGGCGGCCGCCCTCGAAGGTGGGGCGGATCGCGGGATGGGTCTTGAAGCGCTGGAACTCCTCGAACGGGCTCAGATAGGGGTTCTCGTAATCGAGGCCGACGACGAAGCCGACGGCGATCTGGTTGTTCTCGAGGTGATAGAGGAACGAGCCGCCATAGGTGCGGCGATCGAGCGGCCAGCCGATGGTGTGGACGATGGTGCCCTGCTTGTGATTCGCGGGCGCGACCTCCCACAGCTCCTTGATGCCGAGCGCGAAGGTCTGGGGATCGACGCCGTCGCGCAAGTGGAACCGCTCGAACAGCATCTTCGTCAGCGAGCCGCGGCAGCCTTCGGCGAACAGCGTGTAGGCGCCGCGCAACTCGACGCCGGGATGGAAGTTCTCGGTCGGCTGGCCGTCCTTGCCGACGCCCATGTTGCCGGTGGCGACGCCGGCCACGCGGCCATCCTCGCCATAGAGCACCTCGGCGGCGGCGAAGCCCGGATAGATCTCGACCCCGAGCGCCTCGGCCTGGGTTCCGAGCCAGCGGCAGAGGTTGCCCAGGCTGATGATGTAGTTGCCGTGATTATGCATCTGCGGCGGGGTCGGCAGCCGGCGGGCGCCGCTCTTCGTCAGGAACAGGAAGCGGTCGTCCTGGGCGGGCGTGTTGAGCGGGGCGCCCTTGGCCTGCCAGTCCGGGATCAGCTCGTTGAGGGCGCGCGGCTCCAGCACGGCGCCGGACAGGATGTGGGCGCCGACCTCGGAGCCCTTCTCGACGATGCAGACGGAGACCTCGTGGCTGTGTTCCTGGGCCAGCTGCTTCAGGCGGATCGCCGCCGACAGGCCCGACGGCCCGCCGCCGACGATCACCACGTCATACTGCATTGCCTCGCGTTGCATTGCGCTCACTTACCCGACCCGCCTTCGCGCCGAAGGGGCGCTTCGGCGCGGCGAGCCATGAAAAACAGCGGATGGACCCCATGTCCAGCGAGAACCGGGCACGGGGGACCCGAAGGCCGGCGGCCGAAAGCGCCGGCGGCCGGGACAATGAGGGCGGCCGGCGCGCTCGGTTTGCCTGCGCACGCCGCCTTCTGTCGCCCGGTCTCCGCCCGCGACGCGCCGAACTGGGCCCGCAGCGCGGCGACCCGGCGGGCGTGGGCGGCGGCGGCCTGGCGCAGGTCGATGATCTCGGCGGCATAGCCGCCATGGGTGCGGCGGGCGGCGCGGCTGCGGGCCAGGCCGACGGCGGTGCGCGGGCCGGTGCTCTTGCCGCCATGGAAGCGGCAGCGTCCGTTCGCCATGGCCGGCTGGCGGCAGGGGCAGCCGGCGCGCGTGCGGGCGCCGCAGCGCGGCGCGGCCAGGTAGTCGCCGGAGGGGTTGCCGTGGCGCAGGCGGCCGCGGTTCGCGGGCGCGGCGGGCGACGCGGCGGCGGCCGGAGCGACGGATTCCGGCGTCTGGCGTGCGTGATCCGCCGTCTGGTGTTCCAGCAGGTTGCGCTCGCCGAGCCAATAGTAGCCGGCGACGCGGGGATAGCCGCCGCCGGGGCCGCCCGCAGGCGCGGGCCCGATCCGAGGGAGGGTGGCCAGGGCCTGGCGGCTGCGCTCCATCAGGCGGGCGGCGGCGGCGGCGAGGCGCAGTGCCTCGGTCTTGTCCTCCGCGGGCTGGGTCTGCGCGAGCAACCGGCAGGCGCGGCCGCCGCAGCGCATGGCCAGGCGGTGGGCGGCGGCCAGCTCGTGGCGCAGCAGACCCTTGACCGCGTTGCCTTCCGTCGTCGCGGGGACGAGTTCGGCGATGCCGGCTTCGGCGGCGAGGTCGGCGGCGGCGGCCAGGGCGGCGGCCAGGGGGGCCTGCCCGGCCGTGCCGGCGGGCTGCTCTTCCCCGGCTTCGACCAGGGGACCAGCCGCCGGATCGGCGGCGCGCCGGCTGTGGGCGGTCGCCTGCGCCGCGGCCAGACGCTCCTCGGCCTCCGCCGGCGAACAGGCGGCCTCGTCCTCGAAGCGGACGCCGATCCATTGCGCTTCCGGCGCGGCCGCCGGCCGACCGCCGAGCGTACGCAAGGCCAGACGGACATTGCCCATGACGCGGGCGGCGGCACCGCCGAGCCGGGCGACCTGGCGATCGGCTGTCTTGGCAGCGGCCTCATCGGCGATCTCGCTCAGGGCGACGTCGAGCGCCGCATTGCCGGCGGCGGCGAATTGCATGGTCAGGCGATGGCCGAGCGCCACCTCATGGCGCACCAGGGTCGCCAGCAGGCCATCGCCCTCTGGGCCGTCGGCTTCCGCCGCGGCGGCCAGCTCGGCAACGCCGGCGGCAGCGGCCAGGGCGGCGGCCGTGGGCTGGTCTGCGGTGGTCTCGGTCATGGCGCGCTCCTGGGTGTCGGGTCGAACGGCCGTACAGAATAGTCGGAACAAAGACCGAACACAAGTGAAAAACACAAATCTGCGTAATATATATCGCTTTACGCATCGGGATATGTAGGGCGGGATACATAAGAAACTCAGACGGCAGTTGAAGGCGCGCCGATTTGTGACGCATCGCGCTTTACCTTTGTGCGTCATTTTCGCGAGGGCACAACCGATAACCTGACGCAGGGCCGTTCTACAGAGTCCCCTCTCCCCTCGTGGGAGAGGGACAGGGTGAGGGGCTGGCGCCGGCAGGCGCCGACGGGGCCGCAAGTTTAACAGGGCGGCCATCAACTCGCGCCTGCCCGGAGCTGACACCACGAGATCGCTTCGCGCTACCGCGCGGGCCCCTCACCCTGCCCTCTCCCACAAGGGGAGAGGGGACTCTTCTGAGGAACGGCCCTGTGTCAGTGTGCCGCCGCTTCCGTCGCTCGGACTGCGGAATCAGCTTGACTGCCGGGGCCTGCATCGGCTAATATGCGTAATTATGGGATGGGGTCGTGCGGCAGGATCGTGCCGGACCCCGCGCCAACGCAAATGCGCCATCGGGAGGGAGTCCTCCGATGAACGACATCGTCACCAAATCAGGCACGGACGTCGCGCCGAAGACCCAGCGGCCGCGGCTGCACAAGGTCATTCTGCTCAACGACGACTATACGCCGCGCGAGTTCGTGGTCATGGTCCTGAAGGCGGAGTTCCGCATGAACGAGGACCAGGCCTATAGCGTGATGATCACCGCGCACCGGCGCGGCGCCTGCGTCGTCGCCGTCTTCACGAAGGACATCGCGGAGACCAAGGCAACGCGCGCGACCGAGGCGGCCCGCAGCAAGGGCTACCCGCTGCTGTTCACGACCGAGCCGGAGGAATGAGAGCGCCGAGGAGACAGGTTTGCACGCCGGTCTCCGGCCGTATCATGGTGCCTTCGACCTCGGGGAACGTGCCCTGAAGCAACAGTCAAAATCCGACATTGGCCAATGCGGGTGGTGGTCTTGGAGGACATCGATGCGGTTCGCAAGCGGCCGGGCATGTATGTCGGCGATACCCGCGACGGGTCGGGGTTGCACACCATGCTCCGCGAGCTGGCGGACAACGCGATCGACGAGGCGTTGGCCGGGCATTGCGACCGCATCGACGTGGCGCTGAACGCCGGAGGATCGGCGACGGTGCGCGACAACGGCCGCGGCATTCCCACCAGCATTCACCGGGACGCGGGCGTTTCCGCGGCCGAATTCGTCATGACCCGGCTTCATCCCCCCGGGAAAGTCGAACGAGACGTCCGCGAGCGGCCCGGCCGACGACTCGGCATCGGGCTACCCGTGGTGAATGCGCTTTCGGACCTGCTCGATCTGCACATCTGGCGCGACGGCAGGGAACATTTCATCCGCTTCCGCAGGGGCGATCCGGAGGCACCCCTGGCCGTCGTCGGCGACGCCGGACTGCGCGATGGAAAACCGCGGCGCGGAACCGAGATCACCTTCCTGCCGGATGCCGGGGTTTTCGCGAGCACCGAGTTCGAGTTCGCGACGATCGAGCATCACCTGCGTGGACTCGCCGTTCTCAACACCGGCGTGACCATCAGGCTCGCCGACAAGCGCGGCATCGAGAAGAAAGAGGTCATCTTCCGCGTTTGACGGGGGAAGAAAGACTGGCCCCTTTTCTCGCCTTTCTGCCGAGGACTGGTCCTAGCGTACCTATGGCCATCCCCCCGGACATCATCGATTTTCGAGTGCCTGATCCTTAGCCGAGGATGCTATGATCTATGACGCTGTCGGGAGAGTCAGATGGCTGCGCCTAATCCCCTGATCACTCATTCGGACGCCGTGCTGAGCGGCGCGGCTGTCTTCAATGGCACCCGTGTGCCCGTGCAGACCCTGATCGACTATCTTGAAGAGGGTGGTCGTCTCGCCGACTTCCTCGAGGACTTCCCGACGGTCAGCCGCGATCACGCCGTCGCCGTGCTGGAATTGGCGAAGCAGTCGCTGATCGCACATGCGCGTGCTGCTTGACGAGTGCGTGCCGCAACGGCTGCGGCACGACATCGTCGGACATGAGGTGCGGACGGCTCCCGAGAAGGGCTGGGCCTCGAAGACCAACGGAGAATTGCTTCGTCTAGCCGAAGCCGAGTTCGACGTCTTCGTCACGACCGACCAGCGATTGCGCTATCAGCAGAACCTCGCGGGTATGAAGGTGGCCGTTGTCGTCCTCATCGCGCAGCGCAACAAGCTGGAACTATTGCGCCCGCTCGTGCCGGAATTGCTGCGGATTCCTCCCGTCCTGAAGCCCGGCGAGCTGAGGGACGTTGGTGTGCTGCCTCCCACTCCGCCGCGCACCGAGAATTAATGTTGATGAGCGTGATCGGAGTCTGACCCCGACCGCGCCTCGCCCGCATTCTGAGCGAGAAAGATGCAGCTCAATGCGACGCATGAATCAAGCGCAAGCCTGGGGCCACGCGTCTGCGGGCCGACGTCGAAGAGTTCGCGCCCTGTGCAGAGATCGAGATGAGCCGAGGGAAAATTCACTCTCACCCCATTTATCTCGTTCACGAAGGACATCGCGGAGACCAAGGCGACGCGCGCGACCGAGGCGGCCCGCAGCAAGGGCTATCCGCTCCTGCTCACGACCGAGCCGGAGGAATGAGGCGCGCTAGTGGTTCGATCGCAACGAATGGTTCCCATTCGTTGCGTGAATCGAACCACCAGCTTATTGATCTGGTGGGCTGATTCACCTGACGCTTGGGAACCAAGCGTCAGGATCAGACCACTAGGGACGCACGCATCATGCTTCGGCGCTTTAGCTGCAAACAATGAGGCTTGGGTACGTCGGGGGTGCGGCCATAGGCGCTAGGATAAGATCGATCGCCCATAGCCTTCGCATTTCTCCTCGACTGTCACCCCCGCGAAAGCGGGGGTCCAGGGCAGGCGACGTTGCAGTTGCCCTGGATTCCCGCTTTCGCGGGAATGACATTTGAGTAAGTTTGAAGGGCCGGACTCCCTAACCTAGCGCCTGTGACGGAGGGCCTCTTTCTCGCGCTTCGGCTTCTGGCTGGGCTGTCGGGCATGCCGGTGCAGCCGCTGACGCGCGGCGCGGCCTTCGACTCGGTCCAGCGGCCGCTGACGGCTACAGCAGCGCCTTCTCGAACGGATATTTCGACAGCACTTCGACGCCGGTGTCGGTGATCAGCACCTGCTCCTCCAGCTTGACGCCTTCGCGGCCGCCTTCGCTGCCGGTGAAGCTTTCGACGCACAGCGTCATGCCGGGTTCGAGGACGCCGTCATAGCCGCGGTCGTCGAAGTCCGGCCAGTACTTGATGCCCGGATATTCGTCGGCGAGGCCGACGCCGTGGATCATGCTGGAGTAGCGGTTCGACAAGAACTCGTCGGGGATCGGCCAGCTCTTCTCGGAGACCTCACGGAAGGTCATGCCCGGCTTCAGGATGCCCATGTTGTGCTGGATCTGCTCGTAGGCCGTGCCGTAAAGCCGGCGCTGCTCGTTGCTCGGCTTGCCGCTGCTGAGCCAGGAGCGGGAGATGTCCGAGCAATAGCCGTAGGGCCCGATCAGGTCGGTGTCGAAGCAGACGAGCTCGCCGGCCTCGATCTTGCGCATCGAGCATTCGCGGAACCAGGGGTTGGTGCGCGGGCCGGAGGAGAGCAGCCGCGTCTCGATCCATTCGCCGCCGAGGCTGATGTTGGTGGCGTGCAGCTTCGCCCACAGCGCGTTCTCGGTGATGCCCGGTTGCAGGGCCTCCTGCATGGCGCGGCAGCCGGCCTCGCACGCGGCCATGGAAGCGCGCATGAGCGCGATCTCCTCCGGCGATTTGATGACGCGGGCATGCTCGGTGATCGGCAACGCGTCCATCACCTCCAGCTGGTTCGCCCGGAGGCCGTCGATGCCCAGATGCGACAGCCGGTCGACGGCGATACGCCGGTTGCCGCCGCCGTGGCGGCGCATGAGGTCGGCCATTTCGTCGCCGAACCGCTTGGCATCCTCCTCGGCGTAGGGACCGGAGGCGAAGTAATAGAAGGTGGGCATGACGCGGTATTCGTCGACCGTGGGCAGGCCCTCGGCCAGGAACGGGTGGTTGGCGTAGTCGAACAACACGACCGGCCCTTCGAGCGCCACGAAGACGCAACGCGTCTCGTAGTGCGAGCACCAGACCTGCATGTTGGTGGCGTCGGTGGCGTAGCGGGTGTTGATCTGGTCGAACAGCAGCAGCCCCGCGACGTCGCGCTTGCGCATCTCGTCGCGCAGGCGGCCGAGGCGATAGCGGCGGACGGCGTTGAGATCGGTCGGCGCCTCCGTGTATTCCATCGCGCCGTGCTGGCGCGCGACCTTGTCGCCCGCCGCCGCTTTGCCCATGCGATAGTTCATGCCATCCCCCTGCCCGTCGATTGCGCGCGTTGAACGCTCGCGCCGTTCGTTGCGGCGCCATCCTGTACCGGGAGCGGCGGACAGGCAACGGCGGCGGGCCGGCTGATTCAGGGCAATCGCATGACAGCCAATTCCCCCCACCTGTCATTCCCGCACAAGCGGGAATCCAGGGCAACCGCACCGTCACTTGCCCTGGACCCTCGCTTTCGCGGGGGTGACAACCGAGTTGGTGGCCCGCAAAGCGTCAAACCCGCCTTCATGCGATTGCCCTGGTCTTCGGAATTGGGAGCGCCTGTGATGGGGATCGCTCACAGGCGTTCGTATCTGCTCCATCCACCAAACAGCATTGACGCCGCGCCGACCGGAACCGAGTATGGGCCGCGCCGTCGACAACAAGCCTCCAGCATCGTGGGTGACGGCAATCGGCCATGGGCAAGTTGCTGAATTCAGTTGCGCTTCTGCTCTCTCTTGCCTGCTTGAGCTGGCCGCGGCCGGGCTCGGCTGCCACCGACTACGCCGCCATCGTGGTCGATGCCGACAGCGGAACCGTGCTCGAATCCGTCGCCGCGACGGCGCGCTGGTATCCCGCATCGCTGACGAAGGTGATGACCGTCTACCTGGCTTTCGAGGAGATCGAGGCCGGCCGGCTGACGCTCGACGAGGAGCTTGCGGTTTCAGCCCACGCAGCGGCGCAACCGGCGACGGAGCTCGGCCTCGGCGCCGGACAGAAGATCACGGTCGAGGACACGATCTTCGCGATCATCCTGCAGTCCGCGAACGATGCGGCGGTGACGCTCGCAGAGCGGATCGGCGGCAGCGAGGAGGCGTTCGCCGAGCGGATGACCGCCAAGGCCAGGGCACTCGGCATGTCGCGGACGGTGTTCCGCAATGCCTCCGGCCTGCCCGATCCGGAGCAGGTCACGACCGCGCGCGACATGGCCGTGCTCGCGAAGGCGCTGCTGGAAAACTATCCGCAGTACTATCACTTCTTCTCCACCACGAGCTTCACCTTCGGCGGCCAGACCTTCGGGACCATCAACGGCATCCTCTCGCGCTATGCGGGCGCCGACGGCATCAAGACCGGATTCACCTGCGGGTCCGGCTACAATCTCGTGGCCTCGGCGAAGCGCAACGGCCGCCGCCTCATCGGCGTGTTGCTCGGCAGCCGCACCAATTTCGAGCGCCACAGCGAGATGGGCCGCCTGCTCGACGTCGGCTTCGCCACCGATCCGCAGACTCTGGACGGCAAGGTGAAGCTGGCGGAACTCGAAACCTCCGACGGCGAGGCAGACCCGGCGCCGCCGATCCAGCTGTCCACCGCCGAGTGCGCCTACGGGGTGAGCGCGACCTCGATCGAGGCCGGCCTGACGGGCACCGGCCTCGGGGGCGGCTGGGCCCTCATCTTCGGCGCCTCGTCCAGCAAGGCGCAGGCGCAGCACCTCCTGGGCCAGGCGCGGCAGCAGCTGAAACCGGTGCTCGCCGGCGGCCGCGCGGTGATTCTACCGAAACAATGGGAGGGCGTGCGGCGCTACAGCGCGCTGCTGGCAGGCCTCAGCAAGGAGCAGGCCGGCAAGGCCTGCAAGCATCTGTGGAGCGTCGGCACTTATTGCCTCGCCCTCAGCCCGCAGGTTCTCAGGAATCCGCAGGCCGTCTGGCGCTGACTGCTACGCCTTCGCCGCCACGGCCTCGATCTCGACGACGAGATCCGGATGCGCCAGGGCGGCGATTACGAGATAGGTGGAGGCAGGCTCGGCGCCCTTGAGCGCGGCGTCGCGGATCGCCCGCGAGGCGCCGACATACTCCGTGCCGGTGACGAAGATGTTCACCTTCACGAGGTCCTCGACGCCCATGCCGCTGGCGGCGAGGATGGCGATGATGTTGACCCAGCACTGCTTCGCCTGCGCCTCGAAGCCCTTGAGGATGGTGCCATCAGGCGTGGCGCCGACCTGACCGGAAATATTCAGCCAGCGGGCGTTTGCCGGCGCCTCCACGGCCTGGCTGTAGCGGCTGAAGGGTTTCACGACGGTCGGCGGGTTCAGATGTTTGAGCATGCGGTGGTCTCCCGTCTCGGCTCTTCGGTTGTACTGGCGGCGGCGCGACGCTATCTGTTCCGGTGATGGGCAGCAACCTCCCGCCAACCGTGCATGTGATCGGCGGCGGCCTCGCCGGCAGCGAGGCCGCCTGGCAGCTCGCCCAGGCCGGCGTGCCCGTGGCGCTGCACGAGATGCGCGCGGTGCGCCAGACCGAGGCGCACAAGACCGATCGCCTGGCGGAGCTGGTCTGCTCCAACTCGTTCCGCTCCGACGATGCCGAGAACAACGCGGTGGGGTTGCTGCACGAGGAGATGCGTCGCTGCGGCTCGCTGATCCTGGCGGCGGCCGACGCCCACAAGCTGCCGGCCGGCGGCGCGCTCGCCGTCGATCGCGACGGCTTTGCCGAGACGATCACGTCGCGGCTCGCCGATCATCCGCTGGTGACGATCGGGCGCGAGGAGGTCGCGGGCCTGCCGCCGCCCGAATGGGACCAGGTCATCGTCGCCACCGGCCCCCTCACCTCTCCCGCGCTGGCGGATGCGATTCATGGGCTGACCGGCGAGAATGCGCTGGCGTTCTTCGATGCCATCGCGCCCATCGTGCATCGCGAGAGCATCGACTTCGAGCGGGCCTGGTTCCAGTCGCGCTACGACAAGGCGGGGCCGGCCGGCGACGGCGCCGACTACATCAATTGCTCGCTCGACAAGGCGCCCTACCTCGCCTTCGTCGAGGCCCTGCTGGCGGGCGAGAAGACCGAGTTCAAGGCGTGGGAGAGCAGCACGCCCTACTTCGAGGGTTGCCTGCCCATCGAGGTGATGGCGGCGCGCGGACCGAACACGCTGCGCTTCGGGCCGATGAAGCCGGTCGGCCTGGTCGAGCCGCATACCGGCCGCCGGCCCTACGCGGTGGTGCAGCTGCGCCAGGACAATGCGCTGGGCACCCTGTTCAACATGGTGGGCTTCCAGACCAAGCTCAGGCATGGCGAGCAGGTCCGCATCTTCCGCATGATCCCCGGCCTCGAACGCGCCGAGTTCGCGCGGCTGGGCGGGCTGCATCGGAACACGTTCCTCAACAGCCCGCGGCTGCTCGATCGCCGGCTGCGCCTGAAGGTCCTGCCGCGGCTGCGTTTCGCCGGGCAGATCACGGGCGTCGAGGGCTATGTCGAGAGTGCGGCGATCGGGCTGCTGGCGGGGCGGATGGCGGCGGCCGATCGGCTCGGCCAACGCCTGGAGGCGCCGCCCGCGACCACGGCAATGGGTGCGCTCGTCAATCACATCACCGGCGGCGCCAGCGCCCAGACCTTCCAGCCCATGAACATCAATTTCGGCCTGTTCCCGCCGCTCGCGGACGAGGAGCGCTACCGACGCGGCCGCCTCGCCCGCAAGCCCGCCCTCTCGGCGCGCGCCCTCAACGATCTCGCCGTCTGGCTCGACGGCGCGCGGCAGGCGGCCGCGTAGTCAGACGCGGCCGCGCAGGCTGGCGAACAGCAGCCGCCAGATGCGCCCCGGCGGCAGCTCCTGCAGGCGAGAATCGAAGAGGTCATAGCCGGCGCGCCGCAGTTGCCGCAGATAGGCATGCGCCAGGGTTGCCGGCAAGAACGCCGGCAAGAGCGGTTTTGGCGGCCGCGCGACGATGCGGCCGGATTCGTCGAGAAGCCGCTCGGCCTCTTCGGCGATACCGCGAGCGACGGCGGCGAGCCCGGGCCGCGAACGCAAGTCCAGCAGCTCGCGCGGCGCGACCTGGTGCTTCGTCAAGAGGGACTGCGGCAGATAGATGCGGTGCTGGCGGGCGTGGTGCGGCACTGCCCGCAGCAAGCCGGTGAGCGCGTGGGCCGTCCACACCCCGGAGGCGGCAGGCGCGAGTGCAACATCGGGGCACGCACCTGGCGGCCGTGTGCCGCGGCCGTCGAGGACTTCGACGGCAAGCAGGCCGAGATTCCCAGCGGTTGCGTCGGTGTAGGCAACGAGCGCGGGCAAATCGACGGGTGGCTCCGGCGACATGTCCTGCTCCCGCGCATCGATCAGGCGGTCAAAATGCTCTCGCGACAGCCTGTGCCGTCGAACGGCGGCGGCGAGCGGTTGCGCCACTTGATGCCGGCGTTCGCTGCCCGTGTATATCTCGGCGATACAGTCGCGCCACCATTGCAGCCGCACCAACCCCATCATCGGCTCCCGCACCATTTCGCGGGTCTTCGCCACCTCGAGATTGAAGGCATAGAGGGCCATCAGATCGGCGCGTGCCTGCGGGGCGACGAACAGCGCGGTCAGGTAGCGGTCGCGGTCGAATCGCCGCACCTGATCCAGGCAATAGGCGGCATCGGCTTCGGCAGTCGTCGAGTTCATCGGCGGGCCTAGGAGTTCAGACTCGTACCGGGCCGTGCGAGCGACGTTGCAACCGGGTTACTACATGATATTCTCCCGCCGCTTTAGAATGACAATGGCTTGCAGAGTCGAGCGAGCGGAGGTCGAACAATGAAGAAGCTACCTTGGGAAGGTCTTCATCCCGCGTTGGCGATCGGCGTCGGGTTGGCGGTGATCGTGTTGATCATTTCCGGACACTTCAGATATCTCGCCGATGGTGCGTTCTGGGCGTTCCTGTTCCGCTTAGTGCACATCTGGTCGGGAATCTTGTGGATCGGACTGCTCTACTATTTCAATTTTGTCCAGATTCCCTCGATGCCCAAAATCCCCGACGAGCAGAAGCCGGCCATCGGCAAAGTGATCGCGCCGACGGCCCTGTTCTTCTTCCGCTGGGCGGCCGCGTCCACGGTCCTCTTCGGCTTGATCACCATGACCTACAACCAGTCGTGGAACAACATACCGGTATCGATCGGCATGCTGTTAGGCCTCATCATGGCCTACAATGTCTGGTTCATCATCTGGCCGAACCAGCAGAAGGCGCTGGGGCTGGTGGAGGCCGACGCAGACGCGAAAAAGAAGGCCGCCCGGATGGCCATGCTGGCGTCGCGCTTCAACACCATGCTTTCCATTCCGATGTTGTACGGCATGGTCTCGGCGCATCTGCCGCAGGCGTGGTAGCTGAGAAGCTGAACGAGGGCGCGTCGCGCCGTTCTTGCGGCTTCACGATATCGCGATGAGGGCCGCCGCAACCCGGCGGCCCTCCGCCGCCAGGACGTTGTAGGTCCGGCAGGCGGCGCCAGTATCCATCGGTTCGATAACCACTCCCAGCTTGCGGAAATCTTGCCGCAGACCCGGCGGCAGGGGGAACATGCGTGCGCCGCAGCCGACGAGCAGCAGATCGATCGTTCCCGCGCGCGCGGCCTCGGCAACCGGGGCGAGATCCTCGAGCGTCATCGATGCGATATCTGCGGCCGGCCACGCCGCCGTGCGGTCGGCCAGTACCAGGATGGAACCTTCGAAGACACGGCCGCTCACCCGGAACCGCCCGCTGCCGTAAGACTCGACGATCTGTCGTCCGGCGGGAATGAGCGGCGTGAGGTCCATGGCGGGGCTACGGTCGGCTGGCGGCCTTCTCGGCGTCGGGCTTCATCGAGCCTACCTTCTCGCGCCGCAGGTTCATGTAGATCAGCATCGGCGACGCGACGCAGATCGTCGAGTAGGTGCCGGCGACGATTCCCCAGGTCATGGCCAGGCTGAAGCCACGCAAGACCTCTCCCCCGAAGAACAGGATGGCGATCACCGACAGCAGCGTGAGACCGCTGGTCATGACGGTCCGCGACAGCGTGCGATTGATGGACATGCTGAGCAGCTCGCCCAACGGCATCTTCTTGTAGCGCCGCAGTTCCTCGCGAATGCGATCGTAGATCACGACGGTATCGTTGACGGAATAGCCGGCGATCGTGAGCACGGCCGCCACCGTCGTCAGATCGAATTGCCAGCCGATGAGCGCGAACATCCCCACGGTCGTGATGCAATCGTGGGCGAGGGCGACGAGGCAGTTCACCCCGAACTGCCATTCGTAGCGGAACCAGACATAGGCCATGATGCCGAACAGCGCGAGCACGGTGGCCCAGATGGCGCTCTGGATAAGCTCGCTGCCGACCTTGGGACCGACGAAATCGGTCCGGTCGTAGGTGTAGGTCGGTCCGAGCGCGGTCTGGACCGCCTTGATGGCGCGCTGCTGAGCTTCCTGCTCCGCGAGAACGGGCGCCAGACGGTCCAATTCGTCCTTCGCGATTCCCTTCCGCTCGGTCTTCAGCTTTTCCGAAACGGTCGCGAGATCCTGGTCCCCGTAGTTCTGGTGTTGCAGCCGGATACTGACGGTCTCCGGCTTGCCGAACTGCTGCAGGGAGACCTCGCCGAGGCCCAGTTCCGTCAGCTGGAGACGGAGTTTGCTCAAGTCTGCCGGCCCGGGTGCGGTGACTTCCATCAGGATGCCGCCCGCGAAATCGACGCCGAAATTGAGGCCCTTGAACGCGATCAGCAGGATCGAGCCTACGACCATGATCATCGAAAAAGCGAAGGTGACCTTGTGATAGCGCATGAAATCGATGCGCGTGTCGTGCGGTATCAGATGGAGTCCGCGATACATCGGCAACCTCAGATCGGCAACACTTGCGGCCGCGCGTGTCGCAACCAGACGACGATGAAAAGACGCGTCACCACGACGGCCGTGAATAGCGAGATGATCGTGCCGAGGATCAGCGTCACGGCGAAGCCCTTCACCGTGCCTGAACCGAAGTACAGGAGGAAAGCGGAGGAGATGATGGTCGTCAGGTGCGAGTCGGCAATGGTTCCGAACGCGGCCCGGTAGCCGGCGTCGATCGCCATCACGGGCCCGCGTGCGTTGCGGACCTCTTCACGGATGCGCTCGTGGATCAGCACGTTGGCGTCCACCGCTATGCCCAGCGACAGCACCATGCCGGCGATCCCCGGCAAGGTCAGAGTCGCCTGCAGCAGCGACATCGCGGCAACCAGGAGGACGAAATTGAACATCAGGGCGACGTTGGTGAAGACGCCGAACAGGCCGTAGCAGATCAGCACCGCCACGATGACCAGCGCCAGTCCCATGAAGCTGGCAAGCTTGCCGGTGGCGATCGAATCCGCTCCGAGTTCGGCGCCGACCGTGCGTTTCTCAAGCACGGTGAGCGGGGCCGGCAGGGCGCCAGCGCGGAGCTCCACCGCCAGATCGTGCGTCTGCTGGGGCGTGAACTGGCCCTCGATGAATCCGCGTCCGCCGGGGATCGGCTCGTTGATCCGGGGCGCGCTTATGACCTCGTTGTCGAGTACGATGGCGAACCGCCGATTGACGTCGTCCGTCGTCACCCGGGCAAATTTCCGTGCGCCCGCCGAATCGAACTCGAAATTCACGATCGGCCGGCCGTTGGTGGGATGGGTTCCGGCCTGCGCGTCTACCAGATTTTCTCCGGTAAGGATGACCCGCGTTTCGATGATCTCGTAACCGCCGTCCGTCGAAGGCAGCGCGACGGTGCCTGGCGGTACAGTGGTCGGTTTTTCATGCGTCGGAGTGGGAGCTGCATCGCTGACGAGATGAAACGTCATCTTGGCGGTCTTGCCGATGAGCTCCTGCAAATGGGTGGGGTCCCCGACGCCGGGCAGCTGGACGATGACGCGATCCTCGCCCTGCCGAATGATCGTCGGCTCCTTCACGCCCTCCAGGTCGATGCGGCGACGGACGATCTCGATCGATTGTTCGATTATCTGGCCTTTCAATTGGCGGATGTCTTGATCCGAGAAAGCGCCCTGAATCTTGCCGGTGTCATCGATCTGCACGGCGACGCCGATGGGCGAGTCCTGCAACAGCGATTGCACCTTGTCGCGGGTGGATGGATCGGCGAGCTGGGCAGTGACGGTGTCATTGGCGACCACCAGCCCCGTGTAGTTGATGCTGTTCTTTCTGAGCACATCCCGCAGGCTATCCTTCGCCGTCTCTAGGCGCTCGCGAACGACGGCATCGATATCGACCTGGAACAACAGATGCGAGCCGCCCTGCAGATCGAGACCGAGGCTGATACGATTGTGCGGCACCCAGCTCGGCAGCGCATCGGCCTGCTGCTGGGTCAGAAGGTTCGGCAGGGAGAAGATGATGCCGGCCACTAGAATGGCCAGCGTCAGCCAAGTCTGCCACTTCGCGAAGTGAACCATGGCTTAGTGCGCGTACTCGTGCGTCCGAGGGCTGCTGGGTTGGAGTGTCAGGATTTGGTGGTCTCGCGCGAGTCCTCGGCCTCCGATTCCGCGTCCGGCTCGTCGTCGGCCTCGTCCTCCTCCGCGCGCTTGTCGTCGGCGCGCCGAGCGCCGGCAGCCGGTGCCGTGGCCGTTCGCGACGGTATGTCTGCGATCGTCCCCTTCAGCACCCGTACCCGCACCCCTTCGGCGATCTCGACCTGCACATGCTGTTCGTCCAGGACCTTCGTGACGATCCCGAGAATGCCGCCGCCGGTGACGACCCGGTCCCCGCGGCGGACGCCGGCGAGCAGGGCCTTGTGCTCCTTGGCCTTCCTCTGTTGCGGCCGGATCAGCAGGAAGTAGAAGATGACGAAGATGGCGACGATCGGCAGCAATTGCGCCATGCCGCCCAAGCCAAAGGCGCCGTCTGGGGCACCAGCCGTCTGGGCGTAAGCGGTGGAAATGAACATTCAGGTCTCCCGATCCCCGTCGCGGGGGCGGAATATAGCGGCCTAGCGCCGGATTGCAACGTTACTGCAACGGTCAAGGTTAGCCCTCGGAACCACCTGCGAAATTGACCGTTCGGTTCGATATGGTAGGGTCGCCGGGATCAATCAACCGGGCGGCATCGATGACGGATCCCGAGCTCCTTCCGCTCCTGCACACCATCGCCGATGCGCTCGAACGCCTGGCGCCGCGGCGACCCGCCGGCTGCGATCTGGCCGCGGCGGATGCGTTCATCTGGCACGCCGACGGCGGCTGGCTCGAGCCGGTGCCGCAGGTCAATCGCCTGGACCTCGGCCTCCTGCGCGGCGTCGATCGCGCCCGCGACATCCTGCTCGACAATACCCGCCGGTTCGCCGCCGGCCTGCCCGCCAACAACGCGCTGTTGTGGGGCGCGCGCGGCACCGGCAAGAGTTCCCTGGTCAAGGCCGTGCACGCCGCGGTCAACGGCGAGAATGCAGGGAACGGGGCGCCGGCGATCGCCCTGGTCGAGATCCATCGCGAGGATCTGGCATCGCTGCCCGTCTTGCTGAAGTTGCTGCGCGACAATCCGCGTCGCTGTCTGCTGTTCTGCGACGACCTGTCGTTCGATAGCAGCGACACCAGCTACAAATCGCTGAAGGCCGTGCTCGAAGGCGGGATCGAGGGGCGGCCCCACAACGTGGTCTTCTATGCCACCTCGAACCGACGGCATCTGATGCCGCGGGAGATGATCGAGAACGAGCGCTCGACGGCGATCAATCCGTCGGAGGCAGTCGAGGAGAAGGTGTCGCTGTCCGACCGTTTCGGCTTGTGGCTCGGATTCCACCACTGCGACCAGGATACCTACTTCGCGATCATCGAAGGCTACGCCGGCCACTACGGCCTGGACGTGCCGCTCGAAACGTTGCGCGCGGACGCCAACGAATGGTCGGTGACGCGCGGCGCCCGCTCGGGCCGCGTGGCCTGGCAGTTCATCCAGGACCTGGCCGGGCGCCTGGGCCGGCGACTGGACTAGACCAGTACGGAGTTTTTCCGTTCGCGTTCATCCTTGCCGCTGCCACCGCGAAGCCACTAAGGATGCACACAGGTCCACACGGCTACTCTGACCCCGTAAGCCGCTATCGCACCTTGATCACGATCTTCCCGAACGGACCGCGGTCGAGATGGGTGAAGGCCTGCGGCACTTGGTCGAAGGGGTAGACGGCATCAATCACCGGCTTCATCTGCGTCGCCTCGATGGCCGCGTTCATGGCTTCGAAGGCCTTGCGGTGGCCGACGACGATGCCGCGCAGGACCACTTGCTTCAGCATCAGCGGCAGGATCGGAACGCTCGCCTCCGTGCCGGCGAGGATGCCGATCTGCGAGATTCGGCCGCCCGAGGCGGCCGCGCGCACGGAGCGCACCAGGTTGTCGCCGCCGACGAGCTCCAGGATATGGTCGGCGCCGCGGCCGCCGGTGAGCTCCAGCACCGCTTTGTCCCACTCGGGCCGGCGCCCGGTGTCGATGCCGGCGGCCGCGCCGAGCGCCTTGGCGCGCTCGAGCTTGGCCGCATCGCGCGACGTGACGATCACCCGCGCCCCCGCCGCCGCCGCGAACTGCAGGCCGAAGAGCGAGACGCCGCCGGTGCCCTGAACCACCACGGTCGTGCCGGGCTTCAGGCTCGCGACCTCGAAGAGCGCGAACCACGCCGTCAGTGCCGCGATCGGCAGGGTCGCGGCTTCCGTATCGCTGAGACTCGGCGGCGCTGCCAGAGCCGATTCCTCGTGCAGCAGGATGTAGTCCGACAACACGCCGGGCAGCGGCCCGCCGAGGGTGCCGCCATAGACCGTGCCGTCGGTCGTACGGTCGCCCGCCACGGGCCGCGCCGGTGGTACCGGACCCTCGATCCAGTCGGTGATGAAGTGGGTCATCACGCGGTCGCCGGGGCGGAAGCGCGTGACCTCGCTGCCGATCGCCGCCACCTCGCCGACCGCGTCGGAGGCCGGCGAATAGGGCAGCTTCAGATCGGGCAGCAGCACGCCCTCGGCATTCAGCTTGTCGCGGTAGTTGAGCGAGACGGCTGCGACGCGCACCAGGATTTCGCGCGGGCCCGGCCGCGGTACCGGCCGCTTCACGGCGGCGAGATGGGAAAGGCCGAAGGTGCCCACCTCCCACGAGGTCATGGTATCGGCGGCAACGAGGCTGTTGGGCGACATGGGGGGTTCCTCCGGAATGAACTGGACGATCACCCATAGGTGTTGTCGCTTGCAGTTCGCTCAAAGCGATCTATTTTCGGATCATTGTGGAGAAAAGATCGCCAATCCCATGATCCCGGCCGCCTGCCTCCAGGGTCTCGTCGCCTTCGTTCAGACGGTGGAGGCCGGCAGCTTCACGCTGGCCGGCCAGCGCATGGGTCTCTCCAAGTCCGCAGTCGCCAAGGCCGTGGCCCGGATGGAACAGCGCCTGGGGGTCAAGCTCATCAACCGCACGACCCGCAGCCTCCGCCTCACCGCCGAGGGCGAGAGCTTCCATGAAAGCTGCCTGAGGGCGCTGGGCGAACTGGATGCCGCCCAGGCGCTGCTCGCCGTGCGGCGGGGGCGTCCGTCGGGTCGGTTGCGTGTCGACCTGCCGCTGTCCTTCGGCCGCCGCATCGTAGCGCCGATCCTGCTCGAGCTGGGCGAGCGCTATCCCGAGCTGACACTCGAGATCTCCTTCAACGACCGTCGCGTCGACCCGATCGAGGAGGGTATCGACCTCGCGATCCGTATCGGCGACCTCGGCGACAGCGCCGGCCTCATCGCGCGTCGGTTATTCCGCCAGCGCTCGGCCATTTGCGCGGCCCCCGCCTATCTGGCGACGCACGGCCGGCCGTCGACGGTCGAGGATCTGGCCACCCATGCCTGCATCCGCTTCGGGCGCGAGGGCCGCATCGCCGCCTGGCGTCTTACCGCGCCCGACGGCAGCACGCGCACGCTCACGCCGACCGGCCGGCTGATCATGGGCCATGGCGAGGCGGTGCTGGACGCCGCCCTTGCCGGCCAGGGCCTCGCCTATCTGCCGACCTGGCTCATGGGTGCCGCGCTCGTCCGCGGCGAACTGGAGATGGTGCTGTCGGACAGCGCCGTCGACGACCTTCCCGTCCACGCCCTCTGGCCCAAGACCCGCGATCTTGCTCCCAAGATCCGCGTCGTCGTCGACGACCTCCTCCGCCACTTCTCCCCGGTGCCGCCCTGGGACATCGCGGGTGGCACCCGCGATGAGTCGCCGGCGCCTGCCGACGCCAGACCTCGCATCTTCGAGCCCGCTACGAGCCCAGATACTTGAGGGGATCGACCGGATCGGTCCCTTTGCGGATCTCGAAGTGCAGCTGGGGCGCGGAGACGTTGCCGGTGCTGCCGATCTGCGCAATGGTCTGGCCGCGTTTCACCTTCTCGCCGCGCTTGACCAGCAATTTTTCGTTGTGGGCATAGGCGGTGACCCAGCCGTCGGCGTGCCGGATCAGCAGCAGGTTGCCGAAGCCGCGCAGTTCGTTGCCGGCGTAGGCCACGACGCCGTTGTCGGCCGCCACCACGTCGGTGCCCGCCGGCGCCGAGATATTGATGCCGTCGTTGTTGAGGCCGCCCTTCTTCGGACCGAAGCCCGAGATGATCTGGCCCTTCACCGGCCAGAGGAAGCGCTCGCCCCCGCGCGGCGCCGGCGCCGGTTCGGGAGGGATGGCGGCCACCTCGGTATCCGCCTGTTTCGTCGCCTCCGTCTTCGGGGCTGTGGGCTTCTGCGGCGCGACCGGCTCGGTGACGTCGGGCGCCGCCGGCTCCGCGACTTCGGGCGTCGCCGGCGTCCCGGTAGATTGCGTGGCGGGCGGCTGTTTCGAAGGTTGCTGTCCCGTGGGCGCCGGCAGTTCTTCTACCGACATCGAACCGCCGCCTCCTGCACCGGAGGTTGTCGGCGCGACATACGGCTGCTGCTGTTCCGGCGGCATTTCCGCCAGGTTGGCGTCGATGCGCCCAGGCAGCGTCAGCCGCTGGCCGGACTTGAGGGCATAGGGCGGCATCAGATTGTTGACGCGCGCCAGGCTGCTTTGGTCGACGCCGTAGATCCGCGAGATCGCGAGCAGCGTGTCGCCGGGCTGCACCACATGCTCCTGACGCACCGGCACTTGCAGGCGCTGGCCGGCCACCAGACGATAGGGCGGTTTCAGTCCATTGGTTTCGATCAGCGTACGCACGGGCACGCCGAAGCGCTGGGCGACGCCATAGACGGTATCGCCGGGAAAGGCGCTGTAGGCGCCCGGCCCCTGCCCGCTCGCGACCGGCGCCGATTCCGCCGCCGGCGCTGACGCCGGGGGCGCTTCCTCCGCCGGCCGGCCGGAGAAGTTGCAGCCCGCGAGCAGCACGAGAATCGCAGCGACAAGAAGGCGGGCCGGATTGGAGAGGCCCATCCCGGTCATTGCGACACCGCTCACGCGCCGGTCCCGCGTCGGCGGGTGGCGGCGCCGGCCGACGTCGCTTCCTCCTCCGGCAGCGCGCCGGAGATGAGCGGCACGAAGCGAACGGCGCACAGGCGGTGCGGTTCGAATCCGGCTTCCGTGCGCGTGATGCGATAGAGCTCCTGGTCGCCGCGCTCCGGGCCGATCGGGATCACCAGGTGGCCGCCGACGGCCAGCTGGTGGATGAGGGTCTCCGGTACCTCGGTGGCGGCAGCGGTCACGATGATGCGGTCGAAAGGCGCCTGCTCTTTCCAGCCCAGGCTACCGTCGCCGTGCTTCGTGACGATATTGTGGCGACGGAGCGCGGCCAGCCGCTGCTCGGCCTCCTTCAGCAGCGGCTTGTGGCGCTCGATCGTGTAGACGCGGCGCGCCAGCCGCGACAGCACGGCCGTCTGGTAGCCCGAGCCGGTGCCGATCTCCAGAACCTTGTGGCGCGACTTCAATTCGAGCGCCTGCGTCATCGTCGCGACGACTTCGGGTTGGCTGAGAGTCTGGCCATGCCCGATCGGCAGCGTCCGGTTCTCGTAGGCCTGATCGAGGAACGGCTGCGGCACGAAGGCCTCGCGCGGAATCCGCTCGATGGCGGCCAGCACCGCCGTGTCGGTAATTCCCGACTGCCGCAACATCATGATCAGCCTGATCTTGCGGGCCGCCAGGCTCACGCAAACGCCTTCTTGAGCTTGGCCAGGGTGGCGCCGTGGGTGAGATCGAGATGCAGGGGCGTCACGGCGATCGCGCCCGCCCGCGTCGCCGCCAGATCGGTGTCGGGACCGACGGCGTCGTCGCTGAGGAAGTCGCCGATCCACAGATAGGGCCGGTTGAGCGGGTCCTTGATCGGCACGATCTCGATGCCGGCGGTGCGCCGGCCCTGACGCACGAACTGCACGCCCGCGACCTTCGCCGGCGGCACGATGGGAAAATTGACGTTCATCAGCACGCCGCGCGGCCATTCGACTGAGGTCAGCTTGCGGATGACGTCGGCGGCGAACTTCTCGGCCGCGTGCCAGCGGATGACCGTACCCTCGCGCAGCTGGCTGAGGGCAATGGAGCGGATCTCCAGCAGCGTGCCTTCCATGGCGGCGGCGATGGTGCCGGAATAGGTGACGTCTTCGCCGAGATTGGCGCCCCGGTTCACGCCGGATAGCACGAGGTCAGGCCGCCGCTTGGGGATCAGGTGGTTGACGGCGAGCAACACGCAATCGGTCGGCGTGCCGTCGACCGCAAAGCGCCGCGACGAAATCTTGCGCACCTGCAGCGGGCGCCGCAGGGTGAGCGAATGCCCCGCCCCGCTCTGCTCGACCTCAGGCGCCACCACCCAGACGTCGTGCGACAGTTTGCGCGCCGCCTTTTCCAGGACTACCAAGCCGGGCGCATTGATGCCGTCGTCATTCGTGACGAGAATGCGCGCCTTGGCGAGATCGAGCGGGGCCTTAAACACGGGGGGCGATCACTTTCAGGCCGCCCATGTAGGGCACGAGCGCGTCGGGCAGCACGACCGATCCGTCGGCCTCCTGATAGTTCTCGATAAGCGCGATCATGGTGCGGCCGACGGCGAGGCCGGAGCCGTTGAGGGTGTGGACGAAGCGCGTGCCCTTGTCGCCGGACTTGCGGAAGCGCGCCTTCATGCGGCGGGCCTGGAACTCGCCGCAGTTCGAGCAGCTGGAGATTTCGCGATAGGCCCCCTGCCCCGGCAGCCACACCTCGATGTCGTAGGTCTTCTGCGAGGCGAAGCCCATATCGCCGGTGCACAGCGTGATGACGCGGTAGGGAATGCCCAAGCGCTTCAGCACCGCCTCCGCGCAGCCGGTCATGCGCTCGTGTTCGGCGGCCGAATGATCGGGGTGCGCGATGCTGACCAGCTCGACCTTGCTGAACTGATGCACGCGGATCATGCCGCGGGTGTCCTTGCCGGCAGCACCCGCCTCGGAGCGGAAGCAGGGCGTGTGGGCGGTGAACCGCAGCGGCAATACGCTCTCGTCGAGGATCTCGTCGGCGACGAGGTTGGTGAGCGGCACCTCGGCCGTTGGGATCAGCCAGAGGCCCTCGCGCGTGCGGAACAGGTCCTCGCCGAACTTCGGCAGGTTGCCGGTGCCGTAGGCGGTCTGGTCGTTCACCAGGAACGGCGGCAGCACTTCCTGATAGCCGAACTCGCCGGTGTGGATGTCGATCATGAAGGCCGCCAGCGCCCGCTCCAGCCGCGCCAGCGCGCCCTTCAACACGACGAAGCGAGAGCCCGAAAGCTTGACCGCGGCCTCGAAATCCATCAGCCCCAGTTTCTCGCCGACCTCGAAATGCTGTTTCGGCGCGAACGGGAAATTGCGCGGGTTGCCGTGGCGGCGGATCTCGACGTTGGCGTCGGCATCGGCGCCATCCGGCACGTCGGCGGCCGGCAAATTCGGAATGCCCGCCAGTATCTGATCGAGCTCTGCCGCGGCCGCCTGCTCCTCGGCCGTCGCCGTCTCCATGGCGTCCTTGAGCTGGGCCACTTCGGCCATCAAGGCGGCCGCGTCCTGGCCTTTGGACTTGGCGGCACCCACCTGGCGCGAGACTTCGTTGCGGCGCTGCTGATGCTCCTGCAGTCGCGTCTGCGCCGCGCGGCGCTTGGCGTCGAGGGCGAGGATCGCGGCCGACTGCAGCGGCAGGCCGCGCCGATTCAGGCCGGCATCGAACGCCTGGGGATCATCGCGGATCTGTTTGAGATCGTGCATGCCCGCCTATCCGAACCCGATTCGCGCATCGGCGAAAGGGCCGTCTATATACGGCGGCGGACGGGGCGGCGTCCACGGGGACCGTGGAAGGCGCTATTCGGCCGGATGCTTCGACACGGACTGGCCGGTCTCGCCCGCGAGCTCGGCCTCCGCTTCTTTCTCTCGTTGCTCGCGTTTCTTTTCGGTCAGGACCGCGAGCCAGACCGACGCTTCGTAAAGCAAGCACAAGGGAACGGCGAGGCTCAGCTGGCTGACCGGGTCGGGCGGGGTAACGACCGCCGCCACCACGAAGACCACGACGATGGCGTAGCGTCGCTTATTCTTCAGCGTGTTGGAATCGATGATGCCGACGCGCGTCAGCAGCGTGAGCAGGACCGGCATCTGGAAGCAGAGTCCGAAAGCGAAGATCAACTGCATCATCAGCGAGACGTACTCGCCCACCTTCGGCAGCAGCTCCAGTGCGGGGTGATCCGGGGTCTCCGGAAATTGGAAGCTGATGAAGAACTGCCAGGCGAAAGGCACGAGAACGTAGTAGAGGAGCGCCGCACCCATCGCGAACAGGATCGGCGTTGCCACCAGGAACGGCAGGAATGCCGATTTTTCGTGCTTGTAAAGCCCGGGGGCGACGAAGGCCCAGATCTGGCCGGCGACGAAGGGAAAGGCGAGGACCACAGCGCCGAAGAAGGAGAGCTTCACGCGGACGAAGAACGGTTCCGTGAGGCTCGTGTAGATGAACTTCGGCAGATGGTCGTGGAACTTCACGAACCATGCGTGGTCCAGCGGCTGCATCAGGAACAGCAGAACATCGTTCGAGATGAACCAGCAGCCGAAAAACGCGATGAAGATGAAGAGGGCGCCATAGAACAGCCGTTGGCGCAGCTCGATCAGGTGATCGAGCAGTGGCATTTTCTTTGCCTCGTTCGGATCGTCTTCCGGCTCTATCTTGGCCATGGCTCAGGCGCTCTTCTCGGGCGCCGCCGGAGCGTCGGCGGGAGCAGAAGCCGGCAGTCCCTCGCCGGCCGGCTGGCCGCTGACGGCCTCCGGCGGCGTGCTGCCATTGGCGGCCGGCTGCGGCGGCGATGCCGGAATGACGGGCGTCGGGGGCTTGATCGTGTTGTCCGAGAGGGCCTGCTTGACCTCGCCCGTCGGATCGACGGCGTCCTCGATGTCGCGGTTGATCTTGCGGCGCGCGTCCTCGACCGCCTGTTTGGCTTCGTCCAGTTCGGCATGGCGGATCATCTCGTCGACGCCGGACTGGAACTCGCGCGCCAGCTTGCGCGCCTGCTTCATCCAATAGGCGAAGGTCTTGAGCGCGCCCGGCAGCTCTTTCGGGCCGATGACGACGAGCGCCACGGCTCCGATGATCAGCATCTCGGACCAGCCGATATCAAACATCTACAGACGCACCTGTTCCCCGCCCATGCGGCCTCCGCGCTTGTTCGCGGCGGGTCCGCTGCCGCGCGGTCGCGGCCGCTCGGACTCCCGGACCTCCGCGGTGCTAGCTGGTCGCCTTGTCCTGTTCGATGACCTTGGCGTTCTCCGCCTCGTCGACCTTCTTGTCGTCTTCCTTCAGACCCTTCTTGAAGGCGTTGATGCCTTTGGCGAAGTCACCCATGATCTGGGAGATCTTGCCACGGCCGCCGAAGAGCAGAAGGACGACGGCGAGGACGATGAACAAGTGCCAGATACTGAATGATCCCATAGGGAGTACTCCGTTAACTCAGGGAGATGGTCGCGCGGCGGGCGGACTATGACAAATCCGACCTCCAGCCGCAACGCGCTTGCTGCCTGCAAGTCTACAGGCTATTTGGGGCGGCCGGACAGAAAAATCAAAGGCCTAGCCGCGTATTTTTGCGCGGGAAACGAGGTTTATCAGTCTTCTTCCGGCAGGTCGCCGAGGGCCGCTACGAGGGCCGCCTCGTCAAGGTCGTCCGACCACGGCTCCTCGTTCTGATCGTCGTCCGGCCGGTCGGCATCCTCGCTGTCCTGAATGGCGGTCTGCGCCGTGTCGGACAAGGCCTGCGCCCCCAGCGCGGAGATGGCCGAACGGACATCAAGGAGACCGGCCGCCCGCAACTCTTCGACGCCCGGCAGCGCCTCCACGGTTTCCAATCCGAAATGATCGAGGAAGACATCGCTCGTCACCCAGGTGACGGGACGGCCGGGCGTCCGGCGCCGGCCCTTCGGCCGCACCCAGCCGATCTCCAGGAGCGTGTCCAGCGTGCCCTTGGAGAGCGCGACGCCGCGCACCTCCTCGATCTCCGCGCGCGTGACCGGCTGGTGGTAGGCGATCACCGCCAGGGTCTCGAGCGCGGCGCGCGACAGCCGGCGATGGACCTTCTGCTCTATCTGCAGCCGCTGCCCGAGGTCGGCGGCCGTGCGGAACGCCCATTTGCCGTCGACATGCACGAGGTTGACGCCGCGGTTGGCGTACAGGCCGCTCAGCTCCTGCAACAGGCCGGCGATATCGCTCCCTTCCGGCAAGCGCGCCGCCAAGCCCGCCTCCGGCACCGGCTCGGCCGATGCGAAGATCATGGCTTCGAGGAGTCTGATCTGCTGGAAGCGTTCGTCGCTCATTCCTTCTTCACCTGTACCGGCCGCAAATAGATCGGGCCGAAGATGCCATCCTGGCGCACCTCGGCGCGGCCGGACCGCACGACCTCCAGCGTGGCCGCGAAGGTTGCTGCCACCGCCGAGCGGCCGCGCAACCCCTCTTTCCAGTCGGGCGGCAGAAAGCTCAGCAACGCCTGCCAGTCGAGCGAGCGGCCGAGCATTTCGCCCACGCGCTGCAGCGCATCGTCCATCGAGTAGATATCGGTCGGCAGGATGCGCAGCATGCCGCCCTGCTTGCGGTTCGCGATGGCGCCGTAGGCGCGCAGCAGATCGTAGAGCTTGACGGAATAGACGGGCATCCGGACGACGGGAATGGGCTCTGGCGCCCCGCGAGCGAAGAAGTCATGGCCCAGCTGCGGCAGCGCCATGAGCTTGCCCGCGACCGCGCGCATGGCCTCCAGGCGCTGCAGCTGGAACGCCAGCGCGGCCGCCATTTGGGCGCCTGTCGGCTCGCCATCGATGGTTTCGGGTTCCGGCAGCAGGAGCCGCGACTTCAGGTAGGCAAGCCACGCCGCCATGACCAGATAGTCGGCCGCCAGCTCCAGGCGCAGGCGGCGCGCCTGCGCGACGAAGGCCAGATACTGGTCCGCGAGATCGAGGATCGAGATCTTCGTGAGATCGACCTTCTGCTCGCGCGCCAGGTTCAGCAGCACATCGATCGGTCCTTCGTAACCGTCGAGATCGAGCATGAACTGCGAGTCGTTGGGCCCGCTTTTCGCCGGGTCTTCAAAGGCTTCGTCGAGGGAAATCTCAGGTGACATCCAGGGCCTCAATGAAGACCGGTCAGGGGCAGCAACAGCTGCCAGAGATACTGTACCGGGCGGTGCATCATCCAGCCAATTATGTCGACGTTGACCCCCAGATTGCGACCTATCAACCGGGGGAGAAAAATAATTCCGAGGACCAGTAGCAGACCATATCGAAAGAGACGCCCATAGACCTCTGCTATGGGCTTGGGCAGCAATCCCAGCAGTACTCGGCTGCCGTCAAGTGGTGGAATTGGCAGCAAGTTGAATACTGCTAGCGATAGGTTCAACTTGATAGAGTTGAGCAGCGTATTGCCGAGCCAGCCTCGTGCTTCATCTGGCAGAATCAACGCTGCATTCACGAGTATCGCCGATGCCAGCGCGATCAGCAGGTTTGCTGCCGGTCCTGCTGCCGCCACAAGTATCGAGTCCCGACGGGGTTGGCGAAGATTTCGGAATTGAACCGGAACTGGCTTGGCATAGCCGAACAGGAATGATGATCCTGACAAAAAGAGCATGCCCGGAAGGAGCACCGTGCCGATTGGGTCGATATGGCGCAATGGATTGGCGGATACGCGGCCCAGACGATAGGCGGTATCGTCACCGAGTCGCCAGGCGGCGAAGCCATGCGCCGCTTCGTGCAGTGTGATAGCCAGGAGCACCGGCAGAATCCATAGCGACACTTCATAGAGGTCAATTGACGACAACTGCCGCTCCCTCGGCTAAGCGGTTGCGAGCAGTTGGTCGAGACGGGCTTCCGCCGAAACGATGTTCATCGGCGCCAGTTCGGCCGTTGCCGCTGGGCCGCGAGCCAGCCGTTCGGCGGTCGCGGCGGAAATCGATCCGGCGGCGGCAGCGACCGCGCGCATCTCTTCGAGACGGCCGTTGCAGTGCAGTGCCAAGTCACAGCCGGCGGCGCGGGCGCGCTTCGTCCGATCGCCGAGGTCACCCCGCAGGGCTTCCATGGAGAGGTCGTCGCTGACGAGGACTCCTTTGAAGCCGATCTCGCCGCGGATGATGTCGTTGATCACCACCGGCGACGTCGTGGCCGGCCGCTCGGGATCGATGGCCTTGTAGAGGACGTGGCTGGTCATTGCCCAGGGCATGTCGGCGAGACGACGAAAGGGCACGAAGTCGGTCTGGCGCAGCGCGGCGAGCGCGGCATCGACTTCCGGCAGCGCGTGGTGGCTGTCGACCATGGCGCGGCCGTGGCCGGGCATGTGCTTGAGCACGGGCGTGATCCCGGCGGCCAGCAGGCCCTCGCAGACCGCGCGCCCGAGGCGCGCCACCAGCTCCGGATCGAAAGCGAAGCCGCGGTCGCCGACGACGTTGCTGGCGCCTTCGAATTGCAGATCCAGGACGGGCGCGCAATCGACGCTGATCCCGAGACCGGCCAGTTCGCGGCCCATCAGCTGGGCATTGAGGCGCGCCGCCTCGATAGCTGTTTCGGTATCGTGCGCAGCGAGGGCGCCGAAGCGCCCCGCCGCCGGCGCTTTTCGCCAAGCCGGAGGCCGCAAGCGGGCGACGCGCCCGCCCTCCTGGTCGATCAGGACGGGCGACTCCGCTCGATCGACCGAGTCGCGCAAGTCCCGCACCAGCCGGTGCACCTGCTCGGGTGTCTGGCAGTTGCGCTGAAACAGGATGAAGCCAAGCGGATCGGCGTCGCGAAAGAACTGACGCTCTTCCGCTGACAGAATCGCGCCCGCGCAACCGAGGATGGCGGCAGTCGTCATCGCGGCATCACATGGCTACTGCGCCACGACGAGGCAGGCTTGGCTCTTCTGTTTCAGCTTGCCACAGGCGCTTTCGGCGGCTGCGCGGTCGGTGAAGGGGCCGCCCTGCACGCGAAACAGCGCCCCGTCGGCACCCCGATCGACTTTGACGACGTTCAGCGCCAGGCCCTTCAGGACATCAGGATAGCTCTTCGTCATCTTCTTCCAGGCGACCTGCGCCGCCTCCTGAGTCTTGACGGCGGCGAGCTGTATGCGGAAGGAGCCGGCTGTCGTTGCAGTCTGGACCGCCTGATCCGGCAGGGTGGCGCCCGCAGCCTTGGTGTCGGGCGTGGCGGCGGCCGCATCTTCCGGTCGGGTGGCCGTGCCCGCGGCGGGCGCCATATCCAGGGCCGGCGCAGGAACGCTTGGAACGCCGGCCGCCGCGGCAGGGGGGGTGACCGGCGCTTCCGCCGCCGGCAACAGCACTTCGCTCTCCTTCGCCGGCGGTGAGCGATCGAGTTCATTGTAGACGCGGATATCCTGGTTGGGCACTTCCATGCCGCCTTCCTGCTGCGGACGGATCTTCTCGGGCCCGGCATCGGCCGCGACGTACGGCACTTCGCCGCCGCCGGTCTGAGCGGTCATCCGGTCGTACACCAGCCAGGCGACGGCGCCCAAGGCGACCACCGAAACGGCGGCGGCGGCCGGCCACAGCTTCCGGCGGCGCGGCGGTCGGCTCATTCTCTGCAGACCGGAATCATTCGTGGCATGCAACGCCCCAGTCGGAGGCGGCGGAATATCGGGGTCCGACTCATCCTCGACCCCATCGAACTCGTGCTGCGGCAGGAAACTCGGTTGCTCGTCGTCCGCCGAAGGGATGAGGCGCGGTTCGATGTGGCGCGTCGCTTCGTTTCGCAGCATATGGTCCCGGCGGCGCGCGAGCGCGGGGCTCGTGGCCGGCAAGTCGCGCTCCGGGTCAGGGTGCTTGGACAGCATCAACGCATCTCCTCTACGGGCGTGACGCCCATGATTTCGAAATCGGGCCGAATGCTCGTCGCGGCAGCCTGGACGAGGGCAAAGCGCGCGGCAGCGGCTGCGCTCAGGAATCGCACGCTGGCATCGTCCTTGCTCTTGCTCCACCGGCCATGAAATGCGGCAGCGACATCATACGGGTAAAAGAGGACCGGGTACGGTTCATGCTCCTCCCCAGCCGATTCCACGAGTCGGGGCCAGCCGGCAAGCATATTCATGGGCGCTGGGCGCCGCCGTCACAGTGGCGTTGGTGCTCGTCGAGCGCGAAGCGATCGGTCATGCCGGCGATGTAGTCGGCAACGATGCGCGCCTTGCCGGCCTCGTCACGCTCATCGAAGAGCAGGCGCCAGTCTGTCGGCAGGTGTGCGGGTGCGCCCATGTAGAGTTCGAACAGGTCTCCGACGACCTGGCGCGCCCTCGCAGTCATCTGGTTGACCTTCTCGTGACGGTACATGTGCTCAAACAGGAAGCGCTTGAGCGCCCGGTCGTTTTCCGCCATCGCGGCGGAGAACGCCACGACCGGGTTTCCCAATCGCCGCAACTCGGCGGCACCTCTGGGCTGCGACGCGTGCAGCCGACGGCGGGTCTCCTCTATCAGGTCGGTCACCATCAGGTCAATCAATCGGCGTATGGACTCGTGGATCAGGCGGCCGCTTTCCAAGCCGGGATGACGGCGCATGAGTTCGGCGAATACGGGCCCCACCAGCGGCACATCGGCGAGATCGGCGATCGAGAACAGACCGGCACGCAGGCCGTCGTCGATGTCGTGGTTGTTGTAGGCGATGTCGTCCGCCAACGCCGCCGCCTGCGCCTCCGGCCCGGGCCACGTATCGATCTCCAGATCCTGTTTGGTCGCGCAATAGTCGGCGATTGTGGCGGGAACAGGGCGGTTGCGGTGCTTCGCGGGCGCGGCGGCGCCGATGAGCGGGCCGTTGTGCTTCACGATTCCTTCGAGACATTCCCAGGTGAGGTTGAGGCCGTCGAAGGCGGCGTAGCGCCGCTCGAGCAGGGTGAGCACGCGAAAGGTCTGCTCGTTGTGATCGAAGCCGCCATGTCCAGCCATCGAGCGGTCGAGCGCCTCCTCGCCGGCATGGCCGAAGGGCGGATGGCCGAGGTCGTGCGCCAGCGCCAGCGCTTCGGCCAGGTCCTCGTTGAGGCCGAGGACGCGACTGATCGAGCGGGCGATCTGGGCGACCTCGATGCTGTGGGTGAGCCGGGTGCGGTAGTAGTCGCCCTCATGGTAAACGAAGACCTGGGTCTTGTGCTTCAGACGACGGAAGGCGCCGGAGTGGATGATGCGATCGCGGTCGCGCTGGTATATTGTGCGGGTCGAGCTTTCCGGTTCGGCGACCAGGCGGCCGCGACTCTCGGCCGGCTGGCTGGCGCAGTGCTCGAACCGTTCGGCGGACGACGACATCGCCGGACAGTACGCGGCGGCGCCCGCTCATGCAATTCCGCCGGGCATGGTTTGACAAACTCTTTCAAGTGCTTACATAAGTCATGTTCGACGACGATCGGAGCAAGTGAAGATGAGCGAATCGACGACCCAGCTGCGCCCGGTGACCATCACCGAGAAGGCCGCGCTCCGCATAGCCACGCTCATGGCCGAAGAGGCCAATCCGAGCCTGATGCTGCGCATCGCGGTTTCCGGCGGCGGCTGCTCCGGGTTCCAATATGGCTTCTCCCTCGACAATGCCCGGCTCGCGGATGACCTGCTGTTCGAGCGGGCGGGCATCAAGGTCGTCATCGACCCGACCTCGCTCGAGTTGATCCAGGGAGCGGAACTCGATTTCGTCGAGGAACTCGTGGGTTCGTCGTTTCAGGTGCGCAATCCGAACGCCACCTCCTCCTGCGGCTGCGGCAACTCCTTCTCGCTCTGATCGCGCCCCGCCTTGGTCCGTATCGCCAGCTGGAACGTCAACTCGGTCAAGGCGCACATCACGAATGTGCTGGGGTGGCTGCGCGCGGCCAAACCGGATGCGGTCCTGCTGCAGGAGATCAAGACCACCGACGACGCCTTCCCGCGGCTGGAGATCGAGGATCTCGGCTACAACCTCGCCATCGTCGGCCAGAAGACCTACAACGGCGTCGCCATCCTTTCGAAGCATCCGCTCTCCCTGGAGCTCTCGGCGCTGCCCGATGGCGGCGGCGACACGCAAGCGCGCTACGTCGAGGGCGTGATCGAGGTGCCGCGCCGCAGCGGTGCGGGACATGAGATCGTGCGGGTGGCGTCGATCTATCTGCCGAACGGCAATCCGGCCGACAGCGACAAGTTCCCCTACAAGCTCGCCTGGATGGATCGCTTGCGGGCGCGGGCGCAGGAGCTGCTGACGCTCGAGGAAGTGCTGGTGCTCGGCGGCGACTACAACGTCGCGCCGAACGATGCGGACGTCTACGATCCCGAGGGCTGGCGCGGCGATGCGCTGTGCCGGCCGGAATCGCGCGGCCGGTTCCGCTCCCTCCTCAACCTCGGCTACACCGATGCGTTCCGGGCGCTGCATGCCGAGCCGCACATGTACAGCTTCTGGGACTACCAGGGCGGCGCGTGGCAGCGCGACGAAGGCTTGCGCATCGATCACCTCCTGCTGTCGCCCCAGGCGGCCGACCGGCTGCAGGCCGCCGGCATCGATCGCGAGCCGCGCGGTGCCGACAAGCCCTCCGACCATACGCCCGTGTGGTGCGAACTGGCGGTCTAGCTGTCGCTGCCGGAACCGGTTATCAGGCGCACGCCCCGCTGGAAGGTGACGTAGGCCCACAGCCAGTCGAGCATGACCGCGAGCCGGTTGCGGAAGCCGATCAGGAAGTAGATGTGGGCAGCGCCCCACAGCAGCCAGGCCGGATAGCCGCTGAGTTTCAGCCAGCCGAAGTCGGCGACGGCGGCGTGGCGCCCGATGGTCGCGAAGTTGCCGTAGTTGCGGTAGCGGAACGGTGTGGCTACGGGTTTGCCGGCGATGCGGCCGGCGATGACGCGGGCGACATGCTGGCCCATCTGCTTGGCCGCGGGCGCCACGCCGGGAACGGGCTGGCCGTTCGCCTGCACCACCGTAGCGTTGTCGCCGATCACGAAGATGTCGGGCTCGCCGGGCACGGTGAGGTCGGGATTGACCTTGACGCGGCCGGCGCGGTCCTTGTCGGCCTGCAGCCACTTGGCGGCCGGGGCCGCCTGCACGCCGGCCGCCCACAGGATGGTGCGGGCCTCGATGCGCATACCGGCGCTGACCACGCCGCCGGCATCGCAAAGCTCGACCGGCGTGTTCGTCAGCACTTCGACGCCGAGCTTCTCGAGCGAATGCCGGGCCTTCGCCGACAGGTCCTCGGGAAACGCCAGGAGCACGCGCGGCCCGCCCTCCACCAGGATGACGCGGGCGGAGGCCGGATCGATGGTGCGGAAGTCCTTCACCAGCGTCATCTTCGCCAGTTCGGCGATGGCGCCGGCCATCTCGACGCCGGTGGGACCGCCGCCGACGATCACGAAGGTGAGGAGACGGCGGCGCTCCTCGGGGTCGGCCGTGGTCTCCGCCTTCTCGAAGGCGACGAGGATGCGGTGGCGGATGGCGGTGGCGTCGTCGATCTTCTTGAGGCCGGGGGCGACGTCTTCCCATTCGTCGTGGCCGAAATAGGCGTGGCGGGCGCCGGCGGCGATGATCAGGTAGTCGTAGGGGATGCGGCGCTCGCTGCCATCGATCATGACCTCGCGGCGGGCGCGATCGACGCCGGTGACGCGGGCCATGAGCACCTCGGCATTGGCCTGGTCGCGCAGGATGCCGCGGATCGGCGAGGCGATATCGGCCGGCGACAGGCCGGCCGTGGCGACCTGATAGAGCAGCGGCTGGAACAGGTGGTAGTTGCGGCGGTCGATGACGGTCACCTTGGCCGCGACCTTGCGGAGCGCGCGGGCCGCGACCAGGCCGCCGAAGCCGGCGCCGACGATGACCACGCGGGGCCGGGTATCGACGGGGGAGGCAGCTGCCATCGTTGCGTCCATCTTCGCAGTCACATACTCGGCGCGGTCGCGATCGGATGCGGCGCGCAGGACCGTATCGGTCATGTCGGACTCCCTATAGGATTTCGCGATCATCCGCGACAACCCGGCAAAGGTGAAATGTCCGGTCGATATGGATTGGATGCCCGCCGGCTATGCGCCCCCGCAAATGAGGGCATCGACGGCTACAATTCGTCCTCCCGCTGCACCCTCGCCATACGAATCGTGAGGAATAAAGCTATCGTAATATACGTAATCACTCGTCCGCCGGACTTCCAGATTCGATGCCGCTTTCCAAGAATCGCTCATGATCTTGAATGATCATCGTTTCGTCACTCCAGATACTGACCCGAAGATCAGACATCATCTTGAACAATACAGGAACACGCGCTGCGCGTCAAGAAATATCATGGGTGTCACCGAAAAGGCGTTTGCATGGACCCGAGCAAGTTCTGGCCGAGTCCCTCCCCTATGAGTTATGGCGGGGCCGCGTGTTCGATAGGCTTGGTGTCGATTCCGACTTCCTCCCAGCGACTATCGGGAGTCCGCAACGCTTCGTACAGAACGGGAAGCGAGCCATGGAAGATCTTTGCCTGGTAGGCCCTGACGAGGAGCCGCCGGTGCACCTCCCATGAACGAAGATCCGGTCCATGCCGCGCGCGCGATGGTGGATGCCGTCTACCGCTCCGACTCGCGCCGCGTCCTCGCCACCTTGATCCGCCTGCTCGGCGATTTCGACGTCGCCGAGGAGGCCATGCATGCGGCCTTCGCGGCGGCGGTCGAGCAATGGCCGCGCGATGGCCTGCCCGCCAATCCGCGGGCTTGGCTCGTTTCAGCCGGCCGCTTCAAGGCCATCGACGGCATGCGCCGGCGTGCCCGCTTCGACGCTTCGCAGGAGGAACTCGTCCGTCAGATCGAGGCCAACGCCGACGAGTCCGGGCAGGAGGGCCAGGACGTCGAGGACGATCGGCTGCGGCTGATCTTCACTTGCTGCCATCCGGCCCTGCTTCCGGACGCCCAGGTGGCGTTGACGCTGCGCGAGGTGTGCGGCCTCACGACCGAGGAGATTGCACGCGCCTTCCTCGCGCCGCCGCCGACGCTGGCGCAGCGCATCGTGCGCGCCAAGGCGAAGATCCGCGATGCCCGCATTCCCTATCAGGTGCCGGAGCGGGCCGAACTGGCCGACCGGCTGGATACCGTGCTCCACGTGATCTACCTCGCATTCAACGAGGGATACTCGGCATCGTCGGGCGAGTCGCTGACGCGCCACGATATCTCCGGCGAGGCGATCCGCCTGGGACGGCTGCTGGTCGAGCTGCTGCCGGAGCCCGAGGCGGTGGGATTGCTGGCGCTCATGCTGCTGCAGGAATCGCGCCGCGCGGCGCGCAGTTCGCCGTCGGGCGAGCTGGTGCTGCTGGACCAGCAGGACCGCTCGCGGTGGAACCGGGGGCAGATCGCGGAGGGGTTGGCGCTGGTGGAACGCGCGCTGTCCTCGCGCCGGTTCGGACCGTATACGCTGCAGGCGGCGATCGCGGCTGTGCATGCCCAGGCGCCGACGGCAGCCGCGACCGACTGGGCGCAGATCGTCGGACTCTATGACGTGTTGGCGCGGGCGGATCCGTCCCCTGTGATCGAGTTGAACCGCGCCGCCGCAGTGGCGATGCGCGACGGCCCGGCGGCGGGCCTTGCCCTCGTCGATGCCATCCTGGCGCGCGGCGATCTCGGCGACTACCACCTGGCCCACTCGGCGCGGGCGGACCTGTGCCGGCGGCTGGGGCGAACGGCGGAAGCCCGCGCCTCCTACGAGCGCGCCCTCGCCCTCACGCGGCAGGAGCCGGAGCGCCGCTTTCTCGAGCGACGGCTGGGCGACCTGCGGGACTGAGAGCAGCCTCTGCGGTCTCCGATCGGCCACCCGTTTCGTGTCATGCCCGCGAAAGCGGGCATCCCGGGTTGCGAGGTCCCGTCGGTTACCCCGGACCCCCGCTTTCGCGGGGTGACAGTTGAGGGAAGTCAACTCTCAGTCACAAACCTAGCAGTCCGTACCGAGGCGACGAACCCCGCGAGGCCCGTTGTCGATTCCGGCCTTCTCCGAACGACTATGTGTCGTAGCAGCCTGCCTGCGACGATTTGGAGGTGCCCAGCCATGAAGTATCTTTGCCTGGTCTACTATGACGAGAGGAAGCTGGATGCGCTGCCGAAGAGCGAATTCGACGCCCTCGTGCGCGAGGCTTTCGCCTACAACGACGTGCTGCGGGAGAGCGGACACTACGTCGTGTCGAACGCGCTCCAGCCGGTCGACACGGCCACGACCATACGGGCCGGGAACGGCAAGCTTTCCACCACCGACGGCCCCTTTGCCGAAACCAAGGAGCAGCTGGGCGGGTTCATCCTGATCGAGGCCAGGGACCTGAACGACGCTATCCGGGTGGCTTCGAAGATCCCGCCGGGGCGCCTGGGAAGTATCGAGGTGCGGCCGATCCGGGAGCTGACGGCGCCATAGTCGCGCCGAAGAATGTTCGCGAAAGGAGATCCGAGATGTGCCCTGCCTGTCTCACCACCGTAGCGCTGATCGCCGCCGGCGCATCCTCGACGGGAGGGCTCGGCGCCATCGTGATGCGGACGCTGCGCGGCGAGGGCGGCGGCGAGATCGCCGGTCCGCGATCAGAACCGGAGGTCGAGCCCGGCAGCACGACCGAGCCATCTCCCGCCACGAGCAGTTCGCTGCCGGCAAGCATCAGCCAGTCGACATGAGGACCCGCAGCTTCCTTCGGGAGCCGCATCCGAAACGTTCAGGAGACCGACCGATGAAGAAGACATACAAAGGCAGCTGCCACTGCGGCAAAGTGCGCTTCGAAGCCGACCTCGACCTGAGTGCCGGAACGCTCAGGTGCAATTGCTCGGTGTGCGCGAAGCAAAGGTCGTGGCTTGCGGCGGTCAGTCCGAACGACGTTCGTCTGCTGTCGGGCGAAGCCGAATTGGCGGACTACCAGTTCGGCGCCCGGCGCATCCATCACCGCTTCTGCAGGACCTGCGGGGTGCGCCCCTTCGGACAGGCAAACATGGAAGACCGCGCCGGCGCCTTCTATGCCATCAACCTGGGCGCCCTCGATAACGTCGATCCCGCCGAACTCGCCAATGCTCCCGTGATGTATGTCGACGGGCGCCACGACAAATGGGAATCGGCGCCGGCCGAGACCCGGCACCTCTGACGCGGGACCGCGTCGTGGATGTCCGGTTTGACACATTCGTAAGCACATACTAACGTAAGGGACACCTTACAGAGAGATCGCTGCCACTGGCAAACACTCGACACCTCCGACTGGCGGAGCCTCATCGCGCGCCATGCGTCACTTAAGGAGCTATGACCATGCCCACGGTCTCCTTCACGCGAGTCTTGCAGCGCTACCTGGCGGCGCCCTACGCCAACGTGGAGGGCGCTACGGTGGGCGACGCCCTCGGCGCCGTGTTCGCCTCGCGATCAACGTTGCGCGGCTACGTGCTCGACGACCAGGGCGCTCTTCGGAGGCATGTCGTCATCTATGTCAACGGACGGCCGGTGAACGACCGCGACGGTTTGAGCGATCCGGTCGGCCCGCGCGACGGGATTCACGTCTTCCAGATGCTGTCGGGGGAGCAATGACCGGCGCCGCCACGGCCTCGTCATCGCGCCGGCGAAGGCCGGCGATCGAGCGCTGCGCATCGCGGTAAGAGCGACAGGCATGCCGACGATCTCATTCACCCCAGCGCTCAGGCGCTTCCTGGCCGCACCGCTCGGCGACGTGGAGGCGTCCACGGTCGGAGATGCCTTCGACGCGGTGTTCGCCGCGCGACCGACGCTGCGCGGCTATGTGCTCGACGACCAGGGGGCGCTCCGCCGGCATGTCGTCGTCTACGTCAACGGCAACCCTGTGAACGACCGCGTCGGCTTGACCGACCCGGTCGGACCGCGCGACGAGATCTATGTCTTCCAGGCGTTGACCGGCGGGTAGCGGGTGATGCGGCTCCCACGAGCAAGCGGCGCAAGCGCGTCCCCTGTCCCGCTTCGCGGTAGAGGGAACACATAGGAGTGGTTCTGGGAATCACGCTAACGGAGGAGAGAATGGCAGACAGGATTCATGTCGGAACACGCAAGGGTCTGTTCGAGGTCGTTCGTCGCAAGGGCGCGTGGGAGGTTGTCGATGCGCAATTCCTGGGCGACCCGGTCTCCGCCGTGCTGGCGACGGGCGACGCCGTCTACGCCGCGCTCGATCTCGGCCACTTCGGCGCCAAGCTGTGGCGCCGCGACCGGGCCGGCGCCTGGAGCGAGCTGGCGGCGCCGATGTTTCCGACAAAACCGGAGGACGGCGAGGACGATCCCCACCCGTGGTCGCTCGGCAAGATCTGGGTATTCGAACCGGGCGGAGTCGCCGGGCGCTTGTGGGCGGGCACCATGCCCGGCGGGCTCTTTCGCTCCGACGACGGCGGCGAATCCTGGTCGCTGAACGAGACGCTCTGGCGCATGCCCGAACGCCGCAAATGGAACGGCGTCGCCGGCGGCGAGCAGCCTGGCATCGGCTCCGTGCTCGTCGACCCGCGCAATCCCCGGGATATCCGCATCGGCGTGTCGACGGCGGGCGTGTGGGCGACCACCGACGAAGGGGCCTCCTGGAAGCTCATCAACCACGGCATGTATGCCGAGTACATGCCGCCGGAGCTGCGCGAGGACCCGATCTCGCAGGACGTCCACCGCCTGTCGCGCTGCGCCGCGCACCCGGAGGTGGTGTGGTGCCAGCACCACAACGGCGTCTTCCGCTCGGAGGACGGCGGCGCCAACTGGCGCGAGGTGAGCGCGATCCGCCCGGCGAAGTTCGGCTTCGCGGTGGCTGCGCATCCGACCGATCCCAAAACCGCGTGGTTCGTGCCGGCGATCAAGGACGAGCGGCGCATCCCCGTCGACGGCAAGGTGGTGGTGGCGCGCACCCGCGACGGCGGCCGCAGCTTCGAGGTGCTGACGAAGGGCCTGCCGCAGCGGCATGCCTACGACCTGGTGTGGCGCCATGCGCTCGACGTCGATGCCAGCGGCGAGCGGCTCGCCTTCGGCTCGACCAGCGGCGGCCTCTGGATCTCCGAGGACGGCGGCGATTCCTGGACGATGCCGGAGGCGCGGCTGCCACCGATCGCGGCCGTGCGTTTCGCTCTGGCGTGAGGGCCGTCGGCGGCAGTCTTTTTGCCTGCCTCTGCGGTCTCTCACGCATCATCCACTCCATGTCATTCCCGCGAAAGCGGGAATCCAGGGCAACTGCACCGTCGCTTGCCCTGGACCCCCGCTTTCGCGGGGGTGACAACCTATGGGAAATGTCGCTGTCGGTTTTGCTCTGGTATTACTCCGTCCCCATATTCAGATATCGGCGAACGCCCTCACCTCGGCCTTGCCGCCGGGATGGCAGACGGCGCCCTTCTCGGCGTCGCTGACGGTCTGGGCGTAGCGCCAGAGGGCGCCGGACTGGTAGTCGGTGCGGCGCGGCTTCCAGGCCTTGCGGCGCTTTTCCAGCTCGGCCTTCGAGAGGTCGACGCGGATGGTGCCCTTGGCGGCGTCCAGGTGAATCACGTCGCCGTCCTTCAGCAGGCCGATGGGACCGCCGACGGCGGCCTCGGGGCCGACGTGGCCGACGCAGAAGCCGCGGGTGGCGCCGGAGAAGCGGCCATCGGTGATGAGGGCGACCTTGTCGCCCATGCCCTGGCCATAGATGGCGGCGGTGGTGGCGAGCATCTCGCGCATGCCGGGGCCGCCGCGCGGGCCTTCGTAGCGGATGACCAGGACGTCGCCGGCCGCGTATTTGCGGCGGCGGACGGCCTTGTAGGCGTCTTCCTCGCAGTCGAAGCAGCGGGCGCGGCCGGTGAAGACGAGGTTCTTCATGCCCGCGACTTTCGTGATGGCGCCTTGCGGCGCCAGGTTGCCCTTGAGGCCGACGACGCCGCCGGTCGGCGACAGCGGAGCCTTCGTCGGCCGCACGACGTCCTGGTCCTTGGGGAAGCGGACCTTGCGGAGGTTTTCGGCAATCGTTTTGCCGGTGACGGTCAGGCAGTCGCCATGGAGATAGCCGCCCTCGAGCAGCGCCTTCATCAGCACGGGCACGCCGCCGACCTCGTAGAGGTCCTTGGCGACGTATTTTCCGCCCGGCTTCAGGTCGGCGATGTACGGCGTGCGCCTGAAGATGGCGCAGACATCGTGCAGGTCGAAGGCGATGCCCGCCTCGTGGGCGATCGCCGGCAGATGCAGGCCGGCATTGGTGGAGCCGCCGGAGGCCGCGACCACCATGGCGGCGTTCTCCAGCGCCTTGCGGGTGACGATGGCGCGCGGGCGGATCCTCAGCTTCAGCAGGTTCATCACGGTCTGGCCGGATTGCTCGCAGAAGGCATCGCGCGATTCGTACGGTGCCGGCGCGCCGGCCGAGCCCGGCAGGGCCAAGCCGAGGGCCTCGGAGACGCAGGCCATGGTGTTGGCGGTGAATTGGCCGCCGCAGGAGCCGGCCGACGGGCAGGCCACGCTCTCGATCTCGTGGAGTTCCTCGTCGGTCATCTTGCCGGCGGAGTGCGAGCCGACGGCCTCGAAGACGTCCTGCACGGTGATGTCGCGGCCATGCAGGCGTCCCGGCAGGATCGAGCCGCCATAGATGAAGACGGATGGCACGTTGAGGCGGACCATCGCCATCATCAGGCCCGGCAGCGACTTGTCGCAGCCGGCGAGGCCGACCAGGGCGTCGTAGCAGTGGCCGCGCATGGTGAGCTCGACGGAGTCAGCGATGATCTCGCGGCTGATGAGCGAGGACTTCATGCCGGCATGGCCCATGGCGATGCCATCGGTGACGGTGATGGTGGTGAACTCGCGCGGCGTGCCGCCGGCTGCCTTGACCCCTTTTTTCACCGCCTGGGCCTGGCGGCCGAGCGCGATGTTGCAGGGCGCCGCCTCGTTCCAGGTGGTGGCCACGCCGACGAAGGGCTGGGCGATCTCGGCCTCCGTCATGCCCATGGCGTAGTAGTAGGAACGATGAGGCGCGCTCGCCGGCCCGATCGAGACGTAGCGGCTCGGCAGCTTGGACTTGTCGAACTTGGATTTCGCGGGCATGCGGAGATTCCCTCGGGTGATCGATCTCTTGAGCAGTCATACCAACTATTGCTGTCGCCGACCCATCCCTCACTCCCTGTCATTCCCGCGAAAGCGGGAATCCAGGGCAACCGCTCCGTCGCCTGCCCTGGGCCCCCGCTTTCGCGGGGGTGACACCAATGGGAAGTCGACGATGAGGCACAAACCGGGAAGCTCAAAGTTACAATAGCCATGCAAAGAGGCTGTCTCCAGGGCTTAGTGGAGGGCGAGCTGGCGGAGAGACCCCCTCCCAACCTCCCCCGCTTCGGGGCGGAGGAATCAGACCACGCGGGTTGCGGGGAATGTGAGGGTTGCGGTCGTGCCGGCGCCGATCTCGCTGCGGAGCGTCAGACTGCCGCCATGCAACTGGATGAGCGAGCGCGCGAGCGGGAGCCCGAGACCGATGCCTTGGTAGGAGCGCGTCTGCGGATTCTCCACGATCTGGAAGGGCTCCATGATGCGATCCAGATCCGGCCCGGCAATGCCGATGCCGGTATCGCGGATCGTGATCGCGACCTGATGGTCCGGCATCGTGCCGGTCGTCACGGTCACGCTGCCGCCGTCCGGCGTAAAGGTGACGGCGTTGCTCAGCAGATTGAGCAGCATCTGCTTGACCATGCGCCTGTCGGCCCGGAGGTGCGGCAGCGCGGGATCAAGCTCCGTGCGGACCTGCAGGCGCTTCTTGTCGGCGCGTGGACGCAGCATGAGCAGGCATTCCTCGGCGGTGGCGCGCAGGTCGACGTCGGTCTCGTCGAGCTTCGCCTCGCCGGCCGCGATGCGCGACATATCCAGGACGTCGTTGACGATGGCGAGCAGATGCCCGCCGCTGGCGTGAATCTGGTCGACATAGTCGCCGTATTTTGCCGGCGAGATCGGCCCGAACAGCTGGCTCTTGATGGTATCGGAGAAGCCGAGGATGGCGGTCAGAGGCGTACGCAGCTCGTGGCTCATGTTGGCGAGGAAGTCGGTCTTGGCCTTGCTGGCGGTCTCGGCCCTCAGCAGCGCCTGCCGGAGCTGCTCCTCGGTCCGCCGCCGCGCCCGCTCCTCGGCGAGGATCCCTTCGGTGGCCGCGCTCATGTACAGAAGGATCGCGAGCACCGCGAGAAGAGTGGGATCGATCAAGTGCTGCGTGCGCATGTAGGCGAACACGGAAAAGCCGAACCCGAGCGCCGGCATTCCGACGAAGAGCGGAAGGAGTCGCCAGCCGCGCAGCCGCCCGGCGGCACCGATCAGCAGTGCGCCGGCGATCAACAGCAGCAAGACCTCGCCGACGGTCGCGTAGACAGGCCGAACGAGGACGGCGCCGTCGAGGATGTCCTGGAGCATCTCGGCATGAATCTCGACCCCCGATCGCCGGTCGCCCAGAGGAGTCGCATGATGGTCGGAGATCGCGAGCGCAGTCGTGCCGAGCAGGACGAGCTTGCCGCGGATGCTGGCCGCCGAGATGCGCCCGGCGAGGATGTCGGCCGCCGACAGGATCTGCAGGGAGTGCGGACTGGCGTAGTGAAGCCACAGGTTGCCCGACTGATCGGTCGGCAGCTGCCGGTCGGCGATGCGCACGCTCTCGATGCCGCTGTCATCGGCGACCAGGGTGATTCCGTCCGCCCGCGCGGCGATGCGCGCCATCTCGACGGCCAGGCTGGGAAACATCCGCTCGCGCACCACGACGGCGGCGGCATTGCGCCGGAGGACGCCGTCCTCGTCGGGTGCCAGCGTGACGATTCCCCGGCCGCTGGCGGCGGCGTCCAGTTCGACGATATTGGAGATCAGGCTCGCATAGCGCGGGAGGAAGCCGCCGGCGTCGGCGCCCGCCTCGGCCACCACGGATACCGGTGCCGTCGTGGAGCCGTTCCCGATGGCGGCGGTCGCCGGCAGCGCCGCGATAGCCAGAACAACGGGAACCCGGCGAAAGCTGGCCGCCAGGAGCGTGTCGTTCGAGGGCAAGGCCAGCAGGCGGGAGCGCATCGCCTCGCCGATGGACGGCAGCGAGCGGAGGATCTCCTGCGGGGAGAGACGGTCGGGCAGCGGCAGCAACACGTCGAATCCGAGGACGGCCGGCTCCATCGCGGCAATTCCGCTCGTCAGCCGCGCCACGGTGCTGCGCGGCCAGGGCCACTGTCCGACGGCCGTCAAGCTGGCCTGGTCGATGTCCACGATGACGACTCGCCGATCCTGCAGCACATGCGGCCAAGCGGATTGCTGGAAATCGAAATAAGCCAGCCGCAGCCGTTCCATCGTCGAGGGATCGACGATCCGCAGGGCGACCAGCAGAACCAGGACGGCAATGGACAACCAGGGCCTGCCGGCCCAGCCCGCAGGGTCGCGCAGAGCCGTTCGTCGCGTCGGCTTGTTCATTGAAGAATGGTCGCGCCCAGACCCGCCCGTTTTCCCCGGCAAGTCAACTGGCTTCTAGGCCAAATATCAAGCGGTTTTGGTTGTTTGTTCGAGTAATAATGCAGGTGACCCGCAATAGCGGGCGTGGCGGGCCGTGGGGAGACGCGGAAGCTATGGCAATTGTCGGCTGCGTGCGCTGCGTGCCGCCAGGGCGAGCATGGGACCCGGCAGGCTCGCGACGATCCGTGTTGGCTGCTGGAGCAGCAGAAACGGCGACACCGGGGAGGTGTCGGTGATGATCAGGTTGAAGGAGGCGGCCTCACCCGGATGCACCGTGCCGTCGCGGAACGCCACGGAGTCGGAGGGCTCGTCGGTCTCGATGACGGTCGGGAACTTGCCGGAGGTGAAGGGATGCCCGACCGTCGAACCCTGTCCGAAGGAGAGGCCGTCGCCATAGGGGCTCTCGTGCGCGAGCGTCTCCCGCAGCTCCATCTCGAACAGGTTCCAGTCGTCGGTCGTCTTGTTTATGACGATCTTCGTGAGGGCAAATCCCGTGAGATGGTGGCTCCCGACGCGGTTGCCGAAGGCGGCCGACAGGCCGCGGATCGTCAGGACGGGCTCCTGTGGGCCGGTGATCTCCTCCACCACCACAAACGGATCCGCCAGCGTGCCGGAGCCGGCCGCGCTCACGACGGTGAAGCCGCCGAGTTCATCGCTGAAGGTGATGCCGGACGACGACAACGGGGCCGCCGCCGCGCCCCCGCTGTGGGCGGCTACGGCGAGCGTACAGACGAGCAGCGAGACTCTTACCCATGCGTGCATCCTGCGGCCATTATTCGCCCATGGCGGCGGCACGGTAAAGCCGCGATGTCCTAGTGGTCTGATCCTGACGCTTGGTTCCCAAGCGTCAGGTGAATCAGCCCACCAGATCAATAGACTGGTGGTTCG
>Ga0137403_10000629_pt1 | contig 45782 bp, 48 predicted proteins | sample CZOMad2_1_16fung_FD_122057 | JGI IMG/M metagenome (GOLD analysis project Ga0137403, IMG submission 122057) | Vadose zone soil fungal communities from Angelo Coast Range Reserve, California, USA - CZOMad2_1_16fungal (Hybrid Assembly) | ecosystem: Environmental > Terrestrial > Soil > Vadose zone... | reverse complement strand
TTCATCGAGGAAAAGTGTACCGCCATTGGCCTGCTCAAACCTGCCAATGCGCCGTTCGTGGGCGCCTGTGAATGCGCCTTTCTCATGCCCGAACAATTCGCTCTCGAGAAGTTGAGGAGAGAGCGCAGCACAATGCACAACCACGAATTTCGCTTTGTTACGCCGGCTGAGATTGTGAATGGCGTGCGCCGCTAGTTCTTTCCCTGTGCCGCTCTCGCCTTCGATCAACACATTGGCCGATGAAGGGGCGACTTGTTTGATTGTCTCGAGCACCTCATGCAACGCCGACGAATCGCCCCAGATATTTTCGAGCCCGTAGCGCTCGTCGACTTGCTCGCGGAGCGCTCGATTTTCCTGCTCAAGTTTGCGGCTCTGCACCGCGCGCGCGATCAGCAATTCGACCTTGTCGAGGTTCAGCGGCTTGGTCACGAAATCGTAGGCGCCGCGTTTCATCGCCTCGACCGCGAGATCGACCGAGCCGTAGGCAGTCATCATGATGCAGATCGGCGGACGCGGCATTTTCAAGGCGCGAACGATCAAGGTCATTCCGTCTTCGTTGCCGAGCCGCAGATCAGTGAGGAGCACATCAACCTGTTCGCGCTCGAGCACATCTATTGCGCCCGCGATGTCCGCGGCGACATACACATCGTAATCGTCCTCGAGCAAACGGCGCAGCCCATCGCGCGTATGCTTCTCGTCGTCGACGATTAGAACTATGGGCTGGAGGTTCATTCGGGCGACGCTGGATGCTAGATGTTAGATGCTAGATTTTCGTCTGCTATCAAGTATGCGATGCAATGACGAAGCACCCGCCTTCGCAGCGCTACAGCGGACAGGCGAATGACGAATGACGAAAGAAGGCCAGAATGACGAAGAAGTAGTGCGTGGAGCGTTCGTCACTTTAATTGTTCGTCATTCTTTCGAGATTCGTCATTCGGATTTCGCCATTCGAAGCTCGGCAACTTCTGGGGTGTGCGCAGATGAACGACCGTTAAACAAACATCGCCACGAAGAGGAAATTGCGTATTATCGCGCGATGCATTGCCGAATTCTCCCCGGGGTGATGTCGATCTTTCTCGCCGGCTGTCCAGCTGTCTTTGCTGCTGAGGACTCGACCAGCACCGACGCCGGCTGGAAACTGGCTGTTCGCGACAAAGATGTTGAGATCTACAGTCGCCCGCATCCAGGATCGCCGCTCAAGGAGTTCAAAGCTGTCGGTCCGATTGAGGCGCCCACGTACGCTGTCTGCGCGGTGATCGATGACTTCCAGAATTATCCCAAGTTTATGCCGTCGGTCACCGAGTGCCGGCTGATCAAACAGGATGGCGATTCCATCGTTGGATATCAACGACTCTCGCCGAAAGTTTGCACGGATCGCGATTACACGCTGCGGGTGTGGAAGGAATCCTGGCCTGCGCCTGATGGTCTTGTATTTTCGAGTCATTGGTCGCCTGCGAATGAACTCGGCCCACCAGAAAAGAAAGGCGTAGTGCGCGTAAAACTTTGCGAGGGCAAGTGGCTGCTTGAGCCCGAGGGCGTGACGAAGACTCGCGCCACCTATTCCATATACACTGACACGGGTGGCTTTATACCATCGTTCATCGCAAATCATGTGAGCCTGACCGGAATAAAGAGGCTGTTCGCAGCTATCCGCAGCCAGGTCAAAGATCCGAAATATGCCGTGCGTCAGCCGTAGCGCAGATCGGTGAATTCCGGTTGGCGCTGACAGCCGCACTGCCGGGGTCACCGACCCTGGCTACAGATCTGGCGAAATCGGTTGCAAGTAGTGCGCGGCAGTCTTTTCTCATATTCGATGAAAGCGAATCGGTTCCTGTTTCTAATCATTATCTGTGGACTGGGCCTCGGTAATCTGCCCGCTGCCGAACCCGCATCAGGGACTCCAAAGAAACCTGTTTCCACCGAATACCAGGGGGTCACTGTGGAAGATCCATATCAATGGCTCGAAAAAGATGATGATTCGCAGGTGAAAGCGTGGTCGGACGCGCAGAATCAGCGGACGCGCCGATATCTCGACAACTTGCCAGATCACGTGGCGATTGAGAAGCAATTGACAGAGTGGTACGCGAAAACGTCACCGAGCTATTCATCGCTCGTCTCGCGGCCGGGAATTTTGTTCGCGATGAAATTCCAACCCCCGAAGCAACAGCAGTTACTGGTGACGCTCTCCTCGGCCGACGAGCTCAAATCGGAGAAGGTCGTGCTCGATCCCAACGTGCTGGACGCCACAGGCACGACCGCGATCGATTGGTTCGTGCCATCACTGGATAGCAGATATGTCGCCGTGTCCCTTTCCAAAGGCGGCAGCGAAGACGGCACGCTTCACTTTTATGAAACCGCGACGGGCAAAGCATTACCGGACACGATTGCGCATGTCCAGTATCCCACGGCAGGAGGCAGCGCGGCTTGGAATGCAGATGGCACTGGAGTTTATTACACGCGTTTTCCCCGCAAAGGCGACCGGCTCGAGGCTGATCTGAATTTTTATCAGCAGATTTATTTTCACAAACTCGGCACGCCGGACACAGAGGATGGCTATTCGCTCGGGAAAGAGTTCCCGCGGATCGCGGAGATCACACTCGAAGGTTCACGCGATGGCAAATACATTCTCGCAACGGTGGCGAATGGTGATGGCGGGGAATTCGCGCATTACCTGCTCGGGCCAGACGGAAGCTGGAAGCAGATCACGCAGTTTAGTGATGAGATAAGAATCGCGCGCCTCGGTCGAGATAGCGCAGTCTATCTGCTTTCACGAGGGGGCGCGCCGCGCGGCAAAATCCTGCGGCTGCCGATAGGCGTGCCCGAATTGAAAAATGCGGCTGAGATCGTTCAGACAGGGGAAGCGGTGATTCAGCAGATCGTGCCAAGCAAGGATTCGCTTTATGTAGGTGACCTGCTCGGCGGTCCCTCTCAAATCCGGCGCTTTGATCTGAATGGCAAAAACGAAGCGGTCATCCCAATTCCCAAGATCTCGGCAGTGCAGGAAATGCTCGCGCTGGAGGACGGCTCACTCCTTTTCCGCGACGTAAGTTACACAGAGCCCGCTGCATGGTTTCATTGTCTGAGGGGCAAAACTCAGCCGATGAAAACGGCCCTGCGGAGTACGTCCCCAGTTTCATTCGCGGACATCGAAGTGACGCGCGAGTTCGCAACTTCAAAAGACGGGACAAAGATTCCGCTGAACATCATTTTTCGAAGAGGAATGAAACGCGATGGGCAGAATTCGACGCTTCTTTACGGCTATGGCGGTTATGGAATCAGCATGTCGCCAAATTTTGATTTTACGCGCCGGCTTTGGTTCGATCGCGGTGGCGTTTATGTGGTGGCGAATATACGAGGCGGCGGCGAGTTCGGCGAAGACTGGCACAAGGCCGGCAACCTCACGAAAAAGCAAAATGTGTTCGATGACTTTGCGGCCGCCGCTGAATACTTGATCAAGCAGAATTACACCCGGCCGGAAAAACTCGCGATCCAGGGCGGAAGCAACGGTGGTCTGTTGATGGGCGCAATGATTACGCAGCATCCCGATTTGATGCGGGCGGTCGTTTCCTCAGTGGGTGTCTACGACATGTTGCGGGTGGAGCTCGCACCAAACGGTGCATTTAACGTGACGGAATTCGGCACGGTGAAAGACCCGGAACAATTCAAGGCGCTTTACGCGTACTCGCCTTATCACCACGTAGTCGATGGAGCGAAGTATCCCGCCATTCTGATGATGACCGGCGCCAATGATGGACGAGTCGCACCATATCACTCACGCAAAATGACCGCGCGCTTGGATGAAGCTAACAAATCTGAGAATACGATCCTATTACGGACTAGCTCCAGCGCAGGACACGGCATCGGCACCGCATTGACCGAGCGCATTAAACAGTCGACCGACATTTATTCATTTCTCTTTGCGCAACTCGGAATGACGAAGAAATGACGAATGACGAAAGAAGCACAAAGCCCAAATGACGAAGAAACCTTCGAGTTTCGGCATTAGCCATTCGTCATTGATACAGTCCAATCTTGCGAAGGAAACTACTGATCTGTGCTGGAGCGATTGCGATTTTTCTTTTGATCGCAGCCGGGGGTGGGGTGGCCATTTTTTATAGTCCGCTGCTCACTCATTACATCGAGAGCAACGCCTTCCGCGCAACCATGGAAAATGAAACCGCGAAAGGCTTGCATTTTCCTCAGAGCCGCTATTCGCCGATTCGACGCACCGGCGCATTTACGGCTCAAAGCGAGAGTTTTGAAGCGAGGAATGGAGTGAAAGCGATGAAGTCACTCAATGCTCGTGGAATCACAGCAAGATTTAATCCCCTGGGTGTTTTTGTGCGGCAGTGGAGGTTCACCGATGTGCGCGTGCAATCAGGCGACGTCGAGATTCAGATCTATGAAGCCCATCCTGAAGCACTGCCAGCCAAGCCATGGTTTGCCATTTTTTTGCCAAACCGGGTGTATGTGAAGCGGATTGAATCGGAACAGGCCAACATAATCTGGCAATTTCGTGGCGAGCGGGCCGGGTTTTTCGGCACACATCTGCTCATTACGCCCAATGGGCGTGATTTTGAATACGCTGCCACCAGCGGCAAACTAAAGATGGCTTTGCTTCCCGATCTTGATCTCCGCCGCGCGCATCTGCTCATCACCAGGGCGCTCCTGACGATTTACGATATCGATCTGGCATCAAATTCAGACAGCGGCGAAACCATTCACGTGCAGGCAACCGCCGGCATCGGCAAGGATAAGAGCGTCGACGTGAGGGCGAACTTCAATCAGGTCCCGGTTCGCTCATGGTTACCGGCTGAATGGAAAGAGCATTTGGCCGGCAGCGCTTCCGGCGATCTTCATTGGGCCGGAGCGGATCCGAAGGTGGAAAGTTCTTCCGGCGACGGTTCGTTGCGCGTCAAAAACGGGCGAATCGACAACCTTCCGGTTCTCGAAAAGCTCGCAGATCTTGCGCAGAAGAAATCATTAGAACATTTGGATCTGAACGATTGCTCGCTCAGCGTTGGATGGAAATACCCAAAGATCGACATCAATAACATTGCTATCGAAGAGAAAGGAAAGTTCCGGCTCCAGGGAGAAATATCGATCGAGCAGCGTCGATTGCGCGGCACGATCAAACTTGGGCTAACCCGTGAATATCTCGATTGGTTGCCGAATCCTGAAGAAGTCTTTAATCGGAAGCAGAACGGGTATCTGTGGACCAATGTGCGTTTGTTCGGAACGATTGATGATCCCGGGCAAGATCTCAGTCCGCGCATTATCGAATTGTTCAAGCAATCGCCGGGAGCGTACCTCAAGCTCCTCTTTCATCAGTTCGAAGACTGGTTAAAAAGAGGATTTCGCTAATGGAGGGGCGAGCTCCGCGAGCCCTGACGCCCTCACGCCCGGCGTCGCAGAGCTCCGCCCTCCATTAGGATCTCTCTTCACCGCTCTGGCTTGGGTTCGCCTGCTTCCAACATGCGAATGCGGTTTTCGATGTATGGCAAGCGGATCGTAAGAGTCAGACCCTTGCCTTTGCTGCTCTCGATGGAGAGTTCGCCGCCATGTTCGCGCACAATTCGGCGCACAATTAATAATCCAAGGCCACTGCCGGACGGCTTGGTTGTGAAATAAGGCTCAAAGACGCGACTCAAGTTTTCAGCCGACATGCCGCCGCCGGTATCGGCGAAGCTGATGACGATATGGGTGTCGTCCAGATCGGTGCGGATGCGCAAGACGCCATGGCGCTTCATCGCTTCGACGCTATTTTTGATCACGTTGTAAAACGCCTGCTTCATCTGATCACGATCAAGTTGAAGCAGAGGCAAATCAGAGCGCAATTCTTGTTCAACAACAATGTCGCGGTCCTGAATTTCGGGCGCGAAAAAACGCACTGCCTCCTCGATGATTGTGTTTAGGTTCTCCGGGCGAAGTTGCGGGCGCGATGGCCGGATTGCCCGCAAAAATTGAGTGACGATCGAATCCAGCCGGTCGACTTCGGAACGGGCGACATCGATTGATTGCTGGAGTTCACCCTTTGCGCCGTCATGCAGCTTTTGCGCCGCGCGTTCCATCAATTGCAAATGAATGTGCAGCGAGTTGAGTGGATTGCCGATCTCGTGCGCAACGCCTGCTGCCAACAACGTCAGCGCATTCAAACGTTCCGATTCAATAGTTTGCTGGGCTGTGCGCCGGCTCTGAGTGATATCGCGCAGGATCATGACGTGGCCAACCTCCTCCGCACCCGTAGCCGGGGTCGGTGACCCGGGCCGGCTGCGTTCATCCCTCGCTGCTTCATTCCAGCCGGAGTCACCGCCTCCGCCTACAGCCGCCTCGCGATGCTCCATCACTAACGGCACGATGTAAAAATTGATGAAGCGATTTTGCGGATAAAAAATTTCCATGTCATGACTCACCGGGCCGCCGCTTTTCGTAAGCGATTCCCAATCCAGACCGCGAATACGTTCCTCGAGGCGGTTGCCGATTGCATCCGCCGCTTCCAGCCCAAACAGCGCGCAAGCTGCCTCGTTTAGATACGTAATCCGGCCGTTCGAATCGGTGACGATGATGCCTTCCTGGATCGCATTGAAAACCGTTTCGAGAAAACCCTTCTCCTGTGCCAGGCGCAGAAAATAATTCTGCACATCTTCCGGTCCGATACGCCCGAGGCGCTCGATGAGTTTTTCAAGAAAACCGGCTTTCATGATTGCGTCTGCGCTAAAAGGTTGAAAACAAGAGTTACAAAGGAGAGCCGCTTACAACTATTGTAATCGTGTAACGATTTAACGATTTAACGATTCAACTGATCCCGGGGTGGCTGGCACTTCCACGGTCAGCATTTCGACGCGCAAATAATTCAATACCACCGGGGCGAGCACCAGGCCAGGAATACCCATGAGGCGTTCGCCAATAATCAGCGCTATCAGCGTCAGCCATACGGGGTTTCGTATTCGGTCACCGATGATCTTGCTGTTTAGAAAATATTCCAGCTTGTGGATCACCACGAGAAACACGAGCGCCGAAATCGCGAGCTTCAGGGATACCGTTAAAGTGACGAAAACAATGACCGTATTACTCGCCAGGTTGCCAACAATGGGCACAAGGCCGCAAAGAAAAGTGACTGCAATGAGCAACGGCGCGTGCGGGAGGCGCACTGCAACAACGAATATCGCGGTTAACGCAGTATTGATCAGCGAGATGGTGATCTGCGCGCCCATGACGGTGGCAAAGCTGCGGTAGAACTCGCGGAAGCGCGTTGAGACCTCATCGCAGCAAATGGAGTAAAGATTGTTCTTCACGCGATGCGTGCCCCGATGTGGGTCAAGTCCGGTCTTGTAAAAGAGGCTCCCGGCCGCGACGATCCCGAGGACACTGAAAACCAGCCCGGCCGTAGCGCTCCTGGCGAAATTGGCGACGTTTCGCAGGTAATGCGCTTCCTGGCCAAGCATGTCGATGACGGCCTGCCTAAGACTCTCAAAATCAGTGAAGGGTAGTTCGATCTGGCGCTTCTGAGCCCAGGCGCTGGCCGAGGGAATCGAGGTATCGGCTACGTCCGGCAGCGCAAGAATGGCAGCGCGAGTAAAGTACACCGCTGCCGCGGCAATCCCCGCCACAACGATCCCAAACAAGATCAAAGCGAGCCATTTTCTTTTTGTGAGAAAATAAAGCTGCTGCAATGCAAAATAGGAGAATAAGACGACCAGCAGCGGTGCTCCTAGATGTAAAAGCCCTGCGAGGGCAATTGTGAGGGCGAGCACGCCATAGGAAAGTCGAGTGGGAGTAATCATGGTCCCTCTCCGCTTTTTACCTCCGCGCATGGCGCACATTGTCAACTACGCCGTCATAGATTGCCCTCTCCTTCGCACAAGCTGCTTCCTTTCTAATCGACGCGTTTAGCTAGAGCATACGGAAGAGTTGTGATTTGTTAGTCGAAATGAAACTGGTGATTGCCGCCACCGGCGCCAGCGGAACTATCTATCTGCAAAGGTTGCTTGCGCAGATTGATTGCGCCGCGCATGAGGTCCACCTCGTCATGAGCACGCCCGCAAGGCAGGTTGCGAAGCAGGAGCTCGATGATTTCAAGATTCCCGCGAATGTTTTACAGCATTCTGAAAATGACATGAACGTGCCATTTGTCAGTGGCTCCGCGCGTTTTGATGCGATGGTGATTGTGCCCTGCTCGATGGCCACTCTGGGGCGAATCGCTTCTGGTTCCAGCGACAGCGCGCTGTTGCGCTCCGCCGATGTTTTCTTGAAGGAACGGCGAAAATTGATTCTCGTGCCTCGTGAGACACCCTGGAATTTGATTCACGCGCGCAATGTGGTCACGCTGCTCGAAGCCGGAGCGATCGTCCTTCCGGCTATTCCGTCGTTCTACAGTCGTCCTGGGTCGTTAACCGAAGTCGTGGACACAGTCGTCTGGCGTATTCTTGACCAAATTGGGCTGCCTAGTCCGCGCGCATACCGTTGGGGACGCGAAAGCGCTTCGACCAAAAGCTCGCGAAGGAAAAGTTGAAGATCGAAGGTTGGCTTGCGCGATGGTTGATCGCGTTTGGATTTCGATTGCTGCAGCTCTGGGCGCGTACGCTTCGTTATGAGATCGACGACCGGACAGCTATCGTCGGCAGACCGGTCACGGAAAATTACATCGGTGCGCTCTGGCACAATCGATTACTGATTTTCCCGTTCGTCTTGCGTCGTTTCTTTCCGCAACGTCATGGCGCCGCCCTGATTAGTGCCAGCCGCGATGGCGATTTGATTGCCGACGTCGTTCAACGTTTTGGCTACGATGTGATTCGCGGGTCCAGCTCGCGGCTGGGAGCGAGCGCAATTCTTCAGCTCACACAGGTGCTCTCGTCCGGTCGCGATGTGGTAATCACTCCTGACGGTCCACGCGGTCCAGCTTACGAACTCGGTCCGGGCATTATTTTTCTCGCACAAAAATCCGGTGCGGCGGTGTTGCCGATGAATCTGGAATATTCGCGGTGCTGGCGGCTGGGAAGTTGGGACCGGTTCATTGTGCCACGACCTTTTTCCAAGGTACGAGTGCTGATCAATCCGCCCCACCATGTCAGACGGACTTCGACGCCGGAGCAATTTGAATCTGAACGTCTCGATTTGGAAAACGCCATGATGGCGCTGGTTGAAATGCGCTGAGGCATTCTCTGTAGCCGCTTCCCTGTGGGAAGCGCGATGCTGAGGTGTGAAGGCGCGCGTTGCGCGTCCCGCAGGGACGCGGCTACAGCAAGCCAGGCTTGCGCAGCGGGTACTCGCAGGCAGGATTGCCTGCATTACTATGGCAAAATTGATCGATGGACGTGCAATCGCGGAGAAAGTGTATGTCGATCTTCGGCGTGAGATTGCGGAGCTAAAAGCAAAAGGCGTAATGCCCGGGCTTGCGGTCATTCTCGTTGGAGATAATCCGGCTTCACGCGCGTATGTGCGCTCGAAGGACAAAATGTGCCGCGAGCTCGGCCTGCATTCGGTGAAGCTGGAGCTGCCGGCATTGACCACGCAGACGGAGCTGCTTGCGCGCGTCGCAGAACTCAACCGCGATCCCACCATTCATGGCATCCTGGTGCAATCCCCGCCACCCGAGCAAATCGACGAAGCAGCGATCATCGGCGCGCTCGATCCGCGCAAGGACGTAGACGGATTCCATCGGGAAAACATCGCAAAGCTCGTGCTCGACGATCCGAGCGGCTTTGTGCCGTGCACTCCGCTCGGTGTGCAGCGTTTGCTCATCGAAACGAACGTCGAAATCAACGGCATGCATGTTGTGGTTCTTGGCCGCAGCATGATCGTGGGTAAACCGCTGGCTCTGCTCCTTATGCAGAAAAAAAAGAATGCGAACGCCACCGTGACGGTTGTGCACTCGCGCAGCCGCAATCTCGCCGAGATTACCCGCTCAGCCGATATTGTTGTTTCCGCGATTGGGCGAGCGGAATTTGTGAAAGCCGATCACGTGCGCGAAGGCGCCGTCGTTGTGGATGTGGGCATTAACCGCGTGGAAGACGCAGCAAACGAGCGTGGTTACCGTCTGGTCGGCGACGTCGCATTTGAGGAAGTATCAAAGAAAGCCAGCGCGATCACACCGGTTCCTGGCGGCGTCGGGCCTATGACAATCGCAATGCTGATGACGAACACGGTAAAAGCCGCGCGACAATGGCTATGAGTTCGGCATTACAATTCTCCGGGTAAGTGAGCGGAATAGCGGTTGAACTTGCGCAGCTTGAATAAGAAATGAGGCTAGGCGAGGCGACAAAACCGCGGCGCGCGCAAGCCGGTTGATCCAGAGTCTGCCGCGGTACATTTCGGTGCAAGCGCGAGAGAATTCGCGCAAAGCTGATAGCCGATCTTTGCGCCGATTGATTTTCGTTATCGCGTCTGCTGCCAGTTCTCCCGAGCGCAGGGCGTAGTAAATGCCTTCGCCGGTAAACGGCTCTACCACGCGGGCGGCGTCCCCGATGAATAAAAGATTTTCGTGCGCGCACGGAACGGGCAAACGCGTGAGCGGCGTGATCGTGCGCCAGGGTTGATGAGCGCTAATATCGAAGTGACGTTCTGCCCATTGGCGCAATTTGGAAATGGTAGGTGGCGTACCGATAAGGCAAAGATTCAACTCGGTTTCATTCACCGGCGCCTGACCGGAGTAACCTTCCGGAAGGAATTGCAAGACAACACGCCTGCCAAAATCTCGCGGCAGCGGGATATGCGCTTGCAGCGCGACACGCTCGCGCGCGGGGCGCGGCAGCAAATTGCACAATCGCGCAACAGTCGAATTGCGCCCATCTGCGCCGATCAAGGTCCTCGCAGAAAACCTTTCCCCGATAGCAGTTTCAATTTTCCAATCCTCGCTGTTAGCCAATGCTGTGACCGTTGTGCCCTCTCGGACGTGCGCGTCGAGTTCGCGGGCGCGCTTCAGCAGCAGATCGTCGAAAAGGCTGCGTTTTACGGACAATTCGCAATCGTCGCCGGTCGGAAGATCGACAACGACTTTATGGCCGTCGATTGCGATGAACTCGACTGAATCGAGTTTGGAATGCGGCAAATTCCGGACCTGCTGTTGAAGGCCGAGGCGCTCCAGCACGGGCCAGCACGACGGATTCAAACAGTCGCCGCACACTTTTTCGCGGGGAAATTTTTCCCGCTCAAGAACGAGCGTGCGCAGACCGGCCAGCGCACAAAATGCCGCACAGCTCGATCCAGCCGGGCCGCCGCCCACAATTGCAACGTCGAAACTTTCCATTGCCCGATTATCCAGTAGTCAGTGAACGGTGATCAGTGATCAGCAGGTCCGTTAACCGATCACGGATCACTGATCACATCTATACCCCCGCTGTCCATGCCGCTATTCAGCGCTGGCGCGCGATGCAATAGCAAAGCAGATTGACTTAAATGGGCTGGTCTCTCCCAATCTTCCGTGTCGCCGGCATTCAATTGCGGATTCACATTACGTTTTTGCTGTTAATCGCCTGGCTGGCGTTCGGCTATTATGCCCAGAGCGGTTCCGCCGCGGCGGCGAGCCGCGTCATATTTGTTCTCCTCCTTTTTCTTTGCGTCGTGCTGCATGAGTTCGGGCATGCGTTCGCTGCGAAAGCGTTCGGGATTAACACCCCAGACATCACGTTGCTGCCGATTGGCGGAGTGGCGCGACTTGAACGAATGCCAGAGGAACCAGTGCAGGAATTAATCATCGCAGTGGCCGGGCCATTGGTGAACGTCGTCATCGCTCTCGGTTTGTTCGTCGCTGGCGGATCACAAGCCCTGTTTAATCCTTCGACTGTCGAAGGCGGCGGCGGTCTTATCGCACAGTTGCTGACGATAAACATCATACTGGTTCTTTTTAATTTGTTGCCGGCATTTCCGATGGATGGCGGCCGCGTTTTGCGCGCGTTGCTGGCCACGCGGATGAGCTACGCGCGCGCCACGCAGGTCGCCGCCACTGTTGGCCAGGGATTCGCGTTCGTCTTTGGCTTCCTCGGGCTGCTTTGGAACCCATTCCTGATCTTCATCGCGCTTTTCGTTTACATCGGCGCGTCGCAAGAAGCGGCTCTGGCGCAGATGAAAGATGTATCGCGCCGTTTTCCAGTCTCCAGCGCCATGGTGCGGGAGTTCCGCACTCTCTCTGAAGATGCCACGCTGCAAGAAGCAGTGGACGCACTGCTGGCAACTTCGCAGCACGATTTTCCAGTGGTGAATGAGACGGGCAACGTGACCGGGGTGCTCACCCGTCACGATCTCATCGCGGCCCTAAGAAAGAACGATCCGACGCTAACCGTCGGGGACGTCATGCGACGCGACATCCCGACCGTCACTACGGGAACGCGCTTCGAAGACGCATTCCGGATCATGCAGGAATGCAACTGTCCGGCTGTGCCGGTACTCGATAGCATGAAACGGCTGGTCGGTTTGCTCACGCCGGAGAACGTCACCGAATTAATGATGGTTCAATCGGCGATGCCGCGGCGGCGGGTCTCGTGACGTATCTTAGGAGCTGATGCGCATCGGCATCAGCACGTACAGGAACGGCGTCTGAATTTTCAGAACCCCCGGACTCATCTCGTCGATCAGATCGAGGAATACTTCGTCCTCGGCCAGCGCTCGCAGTGGCGCCATGAGAAACTCCGGATTAAACGCGATGGAAAACTCGCGACCTTTATAGGCGACGGCCAGCGATTCCTTCGCTTCGCCCACCTCTGGCGTATTTGCAGTGATGGCGATGTTATTTTTGCTGAAATTCAGTTTGATCGAGTGCGATTTGTCGCTGGCCAGCAGCGACACGCGTCGTAGCGAGTTCAGAAACATTTCGCGCTCGAGCTTTATTCGCTCCTTTGCTTCACCTGGAATGACCTGCCGATAGTTTGGATAATTGCCTTCGATCAATTTCGAGACGAGCAGCGTTTTGTTAAGATCGAACGCTATTTGGCCGCTGCCCATGCTCAGCTTGACTTCACCCTCGTCCGTGAGCAGGCGTTGCAATTCTGTGACCGCTTTGGTCGGAACAATCAGGTCCGCTTCGTGGCTGCGCGGGAATTCCAGTTCGATCTCCCCCATGGCCAGCCGGCGCCCATCCGTTGCCACCAGCGTAAGTTTGTTATCCTTGAAACTGAATAGAACGCCGTTAAGCACGTAGCGGGTCTCGTCGGTCGATATGGCGTACGAAGTCTTGCGCAGGCCATCGCGCAAATCTTTCTGGCGAATCGTGACAACTTTCGCCTCCTCGAATTTCGGCAACGGCGGAAATTCGTCTTCAGGCAGCCCGAGAATCTTGAAGAAACTTTGGCCGCTACGGATCGAAGCCGCATTTTTTCCATCTACGTCGAACTGAATTTCACTTGAAGGCAGTTCGCGAACGATATTGAAAAGGCGCCGCGCCGGGAGAGTAGTCGCTCCTGTTTTGTCCACGTGCGCTTCGCAACTGCCGCGCACGCCGACATCAAGATCGGTCGTTGTGAGATGGATTTCGCCTTCGCCGGCCTGCAGCAAAACATTGGAAAGGATTGGGAGTGTCGTGCGGGTGCTGACGACGTTTTGCACCTGTTGCAGACCCTCGAGCAGTTTTTCTTTCGTAACACTAAATTTCATGATGAACGGAAGCGTTTAAGATGTAAGGCCTTCGATTTTATTCGGCAAGCCGCAATCTCTCTCACGTGCGGCAGGTGTGTAGTTTCCCGGGACCGGAATCGCAAGCTGGAAATGCGCGCCGGCTTGGAGCTCAACGCTGGAGGGAACTGTCGATGAACGATATCGTCTGCCGGATATTGTCCTGCTCCACCATCCGTTTCTTTACCAGTTTGCACGCGTGCAAGACGGTGCCGTGGTCTCGCCCGCCAAAGGCCTCGCCAATTTCATTCAAAGACGCCTTGGTGAGCTCCCGCGCCAGATACATCGCCACTTGTCGCGGAAAGGCGATGCTGGCGGGGCGCCGCTTGCTCGTCATGTCGGCCACGCGCACATCGAAATGTTCAGCCACACGCCGCTGAATTTGTTCAATCGTGATGGAATGGCGTCCTTCTTCCTGCAAAATGTCCTTCAGTAAATGCTCGATAACTTCCTGCGTGAGCTCCTTGCCACTGAGTGACGCAAAGGAGGCTACCCGCATGAGAGCGCCTTCCAGGCGGCGCACATTTGTGCGAATGCGGCTGGCGAGGAACTGAAAAATATCATCCCGCAATTTGATCTGCATCGTGTGCGCTTTTTTCCGCAGGATCGCCAGGCGCGTCTCGATGTCTGGTGGCTGAAGCTCAGCGGTAAGTCCCCATTCAAATCGCGAAACCAGGCGGTGTTCCAGGTTTGCGATTCCCGAGGCCGGCCGGTCGCTGGACAGGACGATCTGTTTGTGCCCATCAAAAAGCGTATTGAATGTATGAAAGAATTCCTCCTGGGACCGCTCCTTGCCGCCCAGAAATTGGATGTCATCAATCAAAAGAAGATCGGCCTGGCGATAACGCTTCCGAAATTTCACCAAATTACTGTGCTGGATCGCATCAATGAACTCATTAATGAAGAGTTCGCTCGACACATAGATCACCTTCATGTTTTTCTTCTTCGCCCACACGTATTGCCCGATGGCCTGCATTAAATGGGTCTTGCCAAGACCCACTCCGCCGTAAACGAACAACGGGTTGTACGTGCGCGCCGGCGCCTGCGCGACTGCAAGACTCGCCGCATGCGCAATTTCGTTGTTCGGGCCGACCACGAAAGATTCGAATGTGTTGCGCGGATTCAGTCCTGGCACGGTTGCACCTGGTTTTGCGTTGCTCGGTGCGGCCTGCAAAACTTCTTCCAGCGGCATCGGGTCCCCCGGAGATGTTTGCGTGCCAGGTCCCGATGGGGAGCAAAACTTTACCGAGCGCGGGCTGCCAAACGTGGTGACGATCGCAGTCTGTAACGCTGGCATGTAGTTACTCTCGATCCAAAACTGATAAATGTTGTTTGGAACACCGAAAGTTAGCGAATTGTCTTTGGCCTCGATCAACTCGACACCAGAAAACCAGCGTTTGAAACTGTCGGCGCTAATCTGCGGCTTGAGCGCAGCCGATAATCGCTGCCACAGCTGCGCACATTTCTTGTCCATAGCAAACTTGCTAACAGTGTTACACAATTGCCACACGGATTGGCCCCGTGGGAAATTGCTTCGGAAAACCCATGTAAGATGGAGCTACTTCCTCGCCTGATCCGCCGTGGGAATGCTGAAAAAAAATGTCGAAAATGTGTAAATACGAGGGAAAACGCACATACGCGCGCTTCAATGTTACCCTCGGTGCAAGCTGCGGCGCACACGCGCTGACTTGTTTTTGTGGGGAGGTTTTGGTGTCGATCATTCTCGCTGGTAATAGTTTCTCAGAAATGTTCACAACTTATTCACAAGCGCTTTGTTCCCGTCCTCGCCAGCGGGCTTGAGACTAGAAATCAGTTTTGAAATCGACAAGAAAAAAATGAATTTTATTTTTCATTGCGGCACAAAAATTTTCTTGACTAAAAAATGGAACGCGCGTGTTCGAGGGAAAGCAGAAAGATGACCGTTCGCGCCGATTTCGCCGCGACGTGTAGCTACTATCAAGCAGTAATCGTCGCAGCGAAGTAGTGTGGTTGATCGCATCCTGTGCGGCACTCCTGAGTTGACCGGAATGCCATGCGCGCGCAATTTCTCCGCCCGCAGAGCCCCACACGGACCGCTCAGGGAATCAAAAAATGCAGCTCACGCCCGCGGAAATGACGAGGTCGCAGGCCAATTGTGTCGGCAATTCTAAGCGGCCGGCGGTGCGCCGAATTCTTCTATTCGGCCTGATCGCTTTTTTTCTTTCTGCCCGGTGCGCATTTTCGGTTGATGAGCTGGTGCCACCGTTCGGCTTTCGCTGGAACGATTCGATGCGCCGAGTAGAGGACGTTCTGCACGGCGCGAAAGCCAAAATCAGCTCGCGGGAAAAAAAAGAAAACCGGGAAGTATGGACTGTGGAGGGGCTCGTTCATCCTGGATTGAAGCGCACCGTGTTTACTTTCAAGCAGAGAGCGCTTGTCGCCGTGGAGCTACAATACGAATACGCCGACTGGTCGATCGAACGTTACAACCAGCGGATGGGAGAAATTCGCAAATACTTCGACGAGAAATACGGAACGGGAAAACTGGTTTCGCGTTCCCGCGACAACGATACGGACGTCATTCAAACGCTGGTCGGTTATCAGTGGATGGTCGGCGCGACAATGCTCGAGCTTTTCTATTTCTCAGCGCAGCACGACAACCTCGTTTACCGCACTATAACCGTTGATTACAAAGCGCTGTAGCGGTTCAGTTTCGTTGCCGCAAAGCTCTCGTTCGCCATCTCTGCCGTCGTCATTTTTTCCTAGTTTCTAGGGACGCGACAAGTTATCACGTCCTCCTACCAATGAGCCGAGGAGTTGTTCATGCCAGAATCTGACTTCGCCGGATCTGCTAGTTCCAACACTACCGAAATTCTGGCGAAGCTTGGGACCGATCCGAAAACGGGTTTGAGTCCCGCCCAACTACAGGAACGCCTGAAAAAGTACGGGCCGAACGCGCTGGCCGAAGAAAAGAAAAGTGCGCTTTCTGCTTTGCTGGCTTATTTCTGGGGGCCTATCCCATGGATGATCGAAGCTGCGGCCCTGATGGCGCTGATCGTGGGAGATTGGGGCGATCTCACGATTATTGTCTCACTCCTCTTGTTCAACGCCTTGTTGGGCTTTTGGGAGGAGCATGAAGCTTCCAACGCGCTCGATGCGTTGAAGAGCTCACTTGCGTTAAAAGCACGCGCGCTTCGCGGTGGAGCATGGCAGGAAGTTGATGCGCGGACGCTCGTCCCTGGAGATATCATTCGCCTGTACCTCGGGGACGTTGTCCCTGCCGACTGTAAGCTTATTCGAGGCGACTACATCAGTATCGACCAATCTGCGCTTACGGGTGAATCGCTACCAGTTACCAAGAAGTCAGGCGAGGACGCGTACTCCGGCTCCGTCGTCAAACAGGGAGAAATGGTCGCGGCAGTTACCGCGACTGGGGCGAATACATTTTTTGGTCGCACGGCAAAATTAGTTGCCACCGCCGGAAGCGTTTCCCACTTCCAACGAGCTGTAATGAAGATCGGCAACTTCCTCATCATCCTGGCGCTGGTCTTGGTTGCGATTTTGGTGGCCAGCCGTCTTTTCGATATGCGGGGCCACTACGATCGTATTGCATTGTTAAGGCTGGCCGAAATCGTTCTCATTCTTTTGGTGGCCTCAGTCCCCGTGGCAATGCCTGCCGTGCTCTCGGTGACAATGGCCCTGGGCGCACGGATGCTTGCCAGGAGCAAGGCAATCGTTTCTCGATTGGAGTCGATCGAAGAATTGGCGGGCGTCGATGTGCTTTGTTCCGACAAGACCGGCACATTGACCGAGAACAAGCTGACCCTCGGCGAAGCAGAGCCCTGGGCCGGAGTCGACGCGGCAACATTGATTCTGATGGCGTCATTGGCTTCGCGCGCGGCGGATAACGATCCCATTGATCTTGCAGTGCTGGCTGGCCTGACGGACCCCTCCGTTCTCAAGAATTATCAACAGGAAAAGTACGTTCCATTCGATCCTGTGAACAAACGAACCGAGGCAACGATTAAAGATGCGTCTGACAAAGTTTTTCAAGTTACCAAAGGCGCGCCGCAAGTAATTCTCGCGCTGGTCAAGTTGTCTGGCCCCGACCTCGAGAAAGCCAACCAGACGGTGAACGGTTTGGCGAGTCGCGGCTATCGAACTATTGGTGTTGCCGTTGCCCAAAGAGATGGTCCATGGATTTTCGAGGGAATTCTTCCGTTATTGGACCCGCCCCGACCGGATTCCAAGAGCACCATCGCAAGGGCCCGTGCGTACGGCGTGAAGGTGAAGATGGTTACCGGCGATAACGTCGCGATTGCCCGGCAGATAGCATTGCAGCTCGATATGGGCGCAAATATCCAGCCGGCGACGGAACTGTTTCCCGGCGATCTTACAAAAGGCCAGATCCCATTGAATGCGGCCGAAAAAATCGACGCGGCCGATGGTTTCGCCCAGGTTTTCCCGGAGCACAAATACGCCATTGTAAAAATACTGCAGGAGAACGGTCACATCGTGGGAATGACTGGCGATGGAGTCAATGACGCTCCAGCGCTCAAGCAAGCGGATGTAGGAATTGCCGTTTCCGGAGCAACCGAAGCAGCTCGAGCGGCAGCAGCTCTAATTCTGACTGCCCCCGGTCTGTCAGTTATCATCGAGGGAATCGCCGAAGCGAGGCGTATCTTCGAGCGGATGATGAGTTACGTGTTATATCGAATCGCTATGACGATTGCAATCATGGTATTCGTCGTGCTGGCATCGATCTACTACCATTTCTTTCCTCTGACCGCCATCATGCTTATCGCACTGGCTCTTCTGGACGATGTGCCTATCATGACTATCGCGTTCGACAATGCCAGTGTGCCGCCTCAACCGGTAAAATGGGAATTGGATCGGGTGTTGGTAATTTCGTCCGTGCTGGGATTACTTGGAGTTATTCAAAGCTTTGGTCTGCTTTACCTTGGGGACACTCTTCACCACCTGGACCATCCACAACTGCAGACGATGATGTTTCTGCAGCTCGTTGCGGGGGGTCATCTCATGTTATTCGTCACTCGCACCCGCGGAGCCTTATGGAGACCACCGTATCCAAGCTCCAAGCTCTTCTCTGCAATCGTCGCAACTCAGATCGCCGCGGTTGTGATGTGTAGCCAGGGCTGGCTGGTGCCATCACTTGCCTGGAAAATCATCGGTTTTGTGTGGGCTTACAACCTCGTTTGGATGATCGTGCAGGACATCGTGAAGCTAGCCGTTTATGGAATTCTCGACCCGGCTCGGTCATGGAAGAGATCGATTTTCCAGCCGCTTAGAGTGGCCACGATAGATAGGCAAAAGGCTTTTCGGTAAATCAACAACAACAATCATGTCCAACTATCTAAAGAAACTTGTCGTCAAACCGGGATCCAAGATCTGGCTAAAACATTTCGATCCGAGCTGTCACGGCAAACATGAGTCGCACAAATCAGCTTTGCCTGAGATTCAACAGAACCTGCAGAAAATGGAGGAACTACAATATCACATGTATGCGGAGAACAAGCACTCGCTTCTCATTGTGTTGCAGGGGCTGGACGCTGCTGGCAAGGACGGCGTAGTCCGCCATGTTTTGACGGGGATGAATCCATCGGGCTGCGTTTCTACTAATTTCAAACAACCGACGAAGGAGGACCTGGCGCACGATTTTCTCTGGCGTGTGCATCCGCACGTGCCAGGCAGGGGCTCAGTCGCGATTTTTAATCGTTCCCACTATGAAGATGTGCTGGTAGCGAGAGTTCATGAGTTGGTGCCGGAAAAGGTCTGGTCGAAACGGTACGATCAAATAAACGACTTTGAACGGCTGATCGTCACCGAAAACAACACAACGATTCTCAAATTTTTCCTGCATATTTCGAAAGCGGAACAGCTCGCGAGGTTCAAGAAGCGACTGGATGACCCAGATCGTCAGTGGAAGATCAGTGGATCGGATTACAAGGAGCGCGAATATTGGGGTGATTACGTAAAGGCGTTCGAGGATGTGCTTACCAGGACGAGCACCGAGTATGGCCCCTGGTTTATCATTCCTTCAAATCATAAGTGGTTTCGCGATTTGGCGATCTCACAGATCGTCGTCCGACAAATGCAAGACATGGACATGCAATTGCCCAAACCAACTGTGAATCTCGCCGGAATTCGTCGGGAATATCATGCGGCGAAGAACGGGAAGAAAGCGGGCCCTCGCAAGAAGCGGTAACATTGGCCGAGATCACACTAGCGCAACGCTTAACGTTGCTACTGGACGAGTCGCCTGTGAAAGCGATTCAACGATGGCTCTGGGTGCTATCGACTGGCGGCACGTTGCTTGACGGCTTCGCGATTTTTGTCCTTGGCGTGGCGATGCCTCTTATCATCGCTGAGTTTCATCTTCAGCCAGACGTGGTTGGTCTTATCGGCGCAAGTCTGGTGCTCGGTGCCGTGTTTGGGGCCGGATTTGGCGGGGTAATCGCTGACCGCCTTGGTCGAAAGCCTTTGATGCTAGTTGATATGATCATTATTTGCGCAGGCGCGGCAGCCAGCGCGTTAGCCGATGGAGCTGTGATGTTGTTTGTCGGGCAGCTCCTCGTTGGCGTAGGAGTAGGCATCGATTTCCCAGTCAGTAGCAGTTATGTTTCGGAAGTATTGCCGAAACGCAGTCGTGCGCGAATGATGGTGGCTACGATCGCCTGCCAATCACTTGGCATGTTGCTCGCAGCTGGGATTACGCTGGCACTGCTGAAATCTGTGAACAGCGGGCAGACTTGGCGGCTTTTTCTGGCGACGGAAGGCCTCATTGCTGGTCTCTTTGTTTTGTTACGTCTCTCGGAACCGGACAGTCCGCATTGGCTGATGTCTCGAGGCAGACTTGCCGAGGCGGCACAGGCGTTCATCCGGATCATGCCTGAGCAACGCGAGACAGTGTTGCAACTTACCTGCAATGTCGGAAGCCAAAGCGTCGCACCTTCGGTCACGCTCGCACGACCGCACGCGATTGCGGACCTATTCTCACGCACCTATCGCGCTCGTACCGTACTTGTCGCCGTCCCGTGGTTCTTGATGGATATCGCCACGTATGGGGTTGGACTGTTCACGCCGATTATTTTGGGTGCCATCGATACCTCCGGTCAGACAGGTGGCGTCATCACTCACGACCTGGCGGACGTCAGGGGAAGCGGTGCAATCGATCTGTTTCTGCTCTTCGGTTTCCTACTTGGAATCTGGGCAGTTCCAAAGTTCGGACGGATCCGCATGCAAGCCACCGGTTTTGCGGGCATGGCGTTCGGGATGCTGCTACTGATCGTTGCTGTTTATCCAGTGAATTCCAGGTTTCATATTCCGCTGGTGTTCACCGGATTCATTCTGTTTAACCTGTTGATGAACGCCGGACCTAATTCCACCACGTTTACGCTGCCGCCGATCCTGTTTCCAACACAACTACGAGCCACGGCGAGTGGTGTCGCTGCTAGCCTGGCCAAAATCGGTGCCACTTTCGGCGTCTTCGTGCTGCCAATCTTGAAAAGTAAGTTCGGCATTCCAGCTGTGCTTGGAATGGTAATGGCGGTCAGCGTCCTTGGCCTGATTGTTACATTAATATTTGGACGCGAAGACAAGGAATAGAGTTCTCGCAATGGGTTGAGCTTAATTCGCTGGCTATCAATGGAGACACACATTTTGCTCTTTGTTGTCGCCGTCGTGGCTACAGCGATTAACTCGGTAGCCGGCGGTGGCGGCTTGTTAACTTTTCCCGTGCTAATGACGATCTTGCCGCCAGTCACAGCCGATGCAACCAGCGCGGTTGCGCTTCTCCCTGCTTACATAACAAGCACTTGGGCAGGCCGCAAGCATCTGGCTTCCGTGCGCCACTGGTTCTGGAGACTTCTTTTGCCAAGCCTGTTGGGTAGCCTCCTTGGCGCATTGCTCCTCAACTGGTCAGGCAACCGCTCTTTCACCGCCTTGATACCGTGGCTTATTCTCATAGCCACACTGCTCACACTGCGGCCGTTGCTAACTCGTACTGCTCATTCTGGACAGTCGGCAGCCGCGGCCGCTCCGACAGAAACAACATCCGCTGCCGCGGCCGGGCTCCAGGTTGGTGCGAGTGTGCTGCTCTTTGTCGTCTCGATTTATGGGGGATATTTTGGCGCTGGCATTGGCATTCTGGTAATTGCCGCGTTCGATCTGATTGGCTTGACCGATATCCATTCCGTGCTGCCCCTGAAGAATGCCTTATGCGGCAGCCTCCGAGCGATTGCTGTAACAGTGTTCGTTATCGAAGGTAAGGTGAATTGGGAATATGGTTCGGTGATGGTAGCCGGTGCGTTGCTTGGTGGTTACATGGGCGGCAGTGTGGTGCGCTGGATGAATCGCACGGTGGTGCGTGTAGGCATCGTCGTTCTTGGTTTGGGAATAGCCGCATACTACTTCTGGACAACATACGCGGCTGGGATTCACCTGCTTGGCAGCGATTGATCGGCGCCTTTCGACGGGACGTACTCAACCTAACGAGAGATCTAGCTATCAATAGCGGGCTCCCCCTGCACGCCTAGTCCCTCGTAAGTTTCTGCGACGATTTGATCGACGACTGCTTTCATATCGTGCGTGCGTTCGTACGCTGCGAGCTGCCGATCTGCGCCCGTGCCCTCGCGCATGATCCGTTCGATGTGTGCCATCTCCTGCTGCGTGCCGAACTCGTTCACTTCACTTGCCACGAACTCGAGCAATTCGGTCAGTAAACTTCGTTCTTCCACTTCAGTTTCCTTACCGAAATCGATCAGTTTGCCATCGATGCCATACCGTGTGGCGCGCCAACGGTTTTCATCAAGAAGCCGTCGCCGATAGACGCGGAAGGTAATATTCTGGTGAAGCAGCTTGTGCAATTTCGCAATCACCGCCTGAATCAAAGCTGCGATTGCGAGTGTGTCGTCCACGCGCGATTGGGCGTCACACACGCGCACCTCGAGGGTATCGAAGAAGGGGTGCAAGCGAATGTCCCACCAGATTTTCTTCGCGTTATCGACGCAACCGGTCTTTACGAGCAGTTTGCAGTAATCTTCATACTCCGAAAGCGATTCGAACGCGTCGGGAATGCCGGTACGCGGAAAGCGCTCGAACACTTTGAGCCGATAGCCTTTCAAGCCGGTGTTATGACCGACCCAAAACGGCGAGTTGACCGACAACGCATAGATGTGCGGCAAAAAATAGCGAGCCTGATTCATCACATGGATGGCCACTCCGCGATCAGGAATGCCCACATGCACGTGCAATCCAAAAATGAGATTCGCGCGGGCGAGCAACTGCATATCCTTCACAATTTCCTGATAACGCTCGCCCTCCGTGATGAGCTGATCGTGCCAATGCGAGAATGGGTGAGTGCCGACTGACGCAATCTTTAAGCCTGCTTTGCCGGCGAGCTCGGCCAGTTTGCTGCGAAGATCAATAACGTGTGTGCGTGCGTGCTCGATCGAGTCGCAAATCTCAGTGCCAAGCTCCACAACGGACTGATGCATCTCCGGCTTGATCTGCTCTTTGAGGACAACCTTGCCGCCCTCGAGGATTTCCTGAATATGCGAACGCAGCTCGCGCGTCTCCGGATCGATGATGGCGAACTCTTCCTCGATGCCGAGGGTAAACGTGTGCTCTTTCATGAACTTAGCGGAAGAAAAACATCCGCAGATTTCGCAGATTTACACAGATTATTTTGGAAACCCGAAAATCCCCCGCCTTTAAGCTGCGAAAACCTGCGTAATTGTGGACGATTTCTGATCGTCGAGCTTATCCGAGGTCGCTGAGCGAACGTTTCGTCACTGCGGCTTGCAGGAATTTGCCCCAACTGAGGTTGTCGCGGCCAGCAACATGTTCGCGCGCTTTGCGGATTGCCATTTCCGAAATTGCTTCGACAACCCATTCGAAACTGGCCTGGCCGATCCACGCTGCTTCGCAATCGGGGGCAGGATTGCAAAAGTCGATCGCGACCGGCACGCCGTCGCGAATGGCGAACTCGACCGTGTTTAAATCATAACCGAGAAATTGATTTAGACGCAGGACGCCTTCCTCGACCTTTTGCAAAATCTCTTTTGGCGCGTGCCATTCGGTTTGGTATCGCAGGTGAAACGGATGCCGCGGCTCATAGGGCATGATGCGGACGTGGCGTTGATCGATCGAATAGCAGCGGAAGTACATGTCGAACTTGATCTCTTCCTGCAACATCATTACCAGCTGTCCGGTGTCGTTGTACGCGCGAAAAAATTCGTCCCGATTGTGCAATCGATAGACGTTCTTCCAGCCGCCACCCGCAAATGGTTTAAAGAACGCCGGCCAGCCTACGTAGTTGAAAATCGCTTCCCAATCGAGCGGATAACCGAGGTTGCGAAATGATTTGTCGTTCGTATCGGGAGGCGGCTGATTCGATGGAAGCAACACGGTGCGCGGCACGGCCACGCCGATTCTTGTTGCCAGCGCATTGTTGAAAAATTTTTCATCGGCACTCCACCAGAACGGATTGTTCACGACTGCTGTGCCCGTGAGCGCAGCATTCTTAAGCCAGGCGCGATAAAACGGCACATCCTGCGAGATACGATCGATCACTACGTCGTATCCACATGGTTCGCCCTGAATTACTTTGTCAATCCTGACAAACTCCGCGGCGATATCCTTGCCGCCGGTTTTTTGATTCACCCGCTCCACAAACGCCGGTGGAAAACTGTGTTCCTGGCCAAAAAGAATTCCGATTTTTTTCATCAGTCGTAGCGTGTCATTCCGAGCGGAGCGAACCGTAATCGAGGAATGCCGTTGAGCAACCGCTTATGATGCAACGAGATCTTCCTGGAGTTGCGTCGAGAATGTGTGTGCTGGCGTTTGAATCCCTTTCTCGAAAGAATAAGATAGGACGTGGTCAAGAAATTGCTGCACACGCGCTATCGCGTGCACGACTTGGAGAAGACAGTTTCATTCTACAAGGACGTTCTCGGACTGGAAGAGCTTCGACGGCACAAGTCCGGTCGCGGATCGCAACTCGTGTTTCTAAAAGCGCCTGGCAGCGATGAGGAAATTGAGATTTGCAAGTTTGACGAAAGCGGCCCGGTAGTGATTGGCCCCGACCTTACACATCTCGCTTTTGAAGTAGACGACCTGGAGAAATTCGCGAAGGAAGCGGCGGCAAAGGGTCATCCCTTGTCAGATGGGCCGCATTCAACCGGTACCGGCAAAATCGCTTTCATCGATGCGCCAGAAGGCTACGAGATCGAACTGATAGAGCGCGGCTCTAGATCTTAACTGTTGCATCCCAAGAGACTTCGACGCTTGCACGAACAAAATTTCTGTCGCTAATTCCCCGCTCATGAAGTTGCGCAATCGAATTTGGATCCTTTGCGCATTTGTCCTCGTTTCGGCACTGGGCGCTTGGGCACAAGAAGGGGTCGACCCGGAGGCCGTGCGGCCGAGCGGGGTCTCAGGGCCGGTTCGAAAGGCGAAGGCGGTCACAGCCAGAGACACGGACAATGCCGATGTTGAGTCTACCCCTGCTCGCAAGACAAAGGCGTCGAAATCGGCTCATGCTTCATCACACCGCAAACGCGCAAAGGCCAAAGAAACCGAAGAACCAATTCCGGGACCGACCGATTACACTCCCGATGGAATTCCGAAGACCACCGCAGCCTCAGTGATCGTGGTGGATGCGAATAGCGGCAAAATATTGTACGAAAAAAATGCGGACCAAGTACGAGCGGCGGCGAGCACACAAAAATTGCTGACTGCTCTTATCGTGGCGGAGAGCGGTTTTCTGGATCGGCCAGTCACAGTACAACCGGTGGATACAATGGCCGACCCGGTGAAGTTGAACATCAAGGCAGGCGACACTTATCAGCGGATCGATCTCCTGCGGGCGTTGTTGGTGAAAAGTCCCAATGACGTTGCGCGATGTCTCGCGCGGGACAACGCGGGCAGTGTGGAGGCGTTTGCCGACGCTATGAACAGACGCGCCCAGCAACTTGGAGCTGTGCATTCGCATTTTGTAAATCCAAACGGCTTGCCCGTTCCGGGGCAGTACTCATCCGCGCGCGACCTTGCGCTCATAGCGCGGGCTGCCTACGCAAATCCGACGATCCGATCCATCGTTTGTCTTCCGCAGCTTGTCTTTCGTTACGCTAACGGTCGTACTCGGGAGCTTGAGAACACGAACAAGCTTCTCAGACGACTTCCCTACTGCAACGGGATGAAGACCGGTTACACCGACGCTGCCGGCAAATGTCTAATCGCAAGTGGCACGCGTCCCGGCAAAGACGTGATCGTTGTCGTGTTGGGTGACAGCTCCAGCCGCGTCTGGCGCGATGCGTCGGCGCTACTTTCCTGGAGCCTCTGGTTGTAAGGTCTCTGACGAGCGAGCCAGCTTCCCGCGTTTTTGTCGGTGACCAACGCCGCGGAACAGGTGCTGGAACATCGCGTCCAACCAGTGGAAAAAAAATCGCAGTGCGATGCCGAGCGACATTTTCGATTTCCCCCGCATGCGTTCTCGGAAAGCGATCGGGATTTCGCGCACACGCAATGTGCCCCTGGCACGCACGACGGTCTCGAAAACAATTTTGAAACCGCTCGTTTCCGGTGCCAATTCCAGTAACCGGGAACGCCCAATGGCAAAAAAGCCGCACATTGAATCATGGAGGCCAGTTAGCGGATAGGCGAGCGCCGCACCTGCTCGCGACACGATTCGGCGCCATAGTGGCCAGCCCTGCGTCGATCCACCTTTGATATAACGGCTTCCAACTACCAAGTCGGCGGTGCCGGCAAATAGTGGCGCCAGCAGATCATTGATCCGGTCAGGCGGATGACTCAGGTCTGCGTCTATCACGAGAAGAATTTCTGCTTCAGCGGCGCGGGCGCCGGTCATAATTGCGCCGGCCAGTCCGACGTCTCCGTCGTTTTGCTCGATTAAGCGGATTGGGTGACTTCCTTCGAGAGTGCGGATCTTGGCGCGAGTCCCGTCAGTTGAATGATCGTCAACGAACAGAATTTCACGAAAAGGAACAGCGCACGCACTAATTTGTGAGACCAGAGGCGCGATATTTTCCTCCTCGTTCAATGTTGGGACAATGATCGATACGGATTGCGCGCGCGCGTAAGAGTCGGTCATGCGGAGTCTTTCTGAAACGGCGAACATTTAATGCTTAACGTTCGATGATCGAACATAAATCAATCGCAGGCTCAGCCGACGACGGGATTCGAACCCGTGACCTGCGGTTTACGAAACCGCTGCTCTACCAGCTGAGCTACGTCGGCAAATATCTCACAATTTGTGGTTTACGCGCAAAGGAACACTCAATGAAATTATGTAGTTGACACCCAGTTGACTTGGTAGCACCGTTTTCGGCATGAAACCATCTTTGAAGGTTCTGCCATATCGTCATCACCCGAAATACAAATTCGTGCTTGATCTTCGCGCATTCGGGAAAGGGCGCAAGTTTTTCAAGACACGCACCGAGGCCGATGCTGAGCGACTCCGGCAAATTACGTTGTTGGAACGCCACAGCCGCCAAGCGATTGGTTTGTCCCAGCGCGAAATGTCCGACTTTATCACGGCGCGGGAGAATCTCGCAGAGTATGGTGAGACTATCAGCGACGCCGTGCAATTCCGAGTCGATCACCTCGCGCGCGTTCGCCGACACGGAATAACGGTTGTGCAACTCGCGGACGAAGTAGTCGAAGCGAAGCGCAGAGACGGGCGCTCTGAGGTTTATCTGCGCGATTTACGCTACCGGTTGAACAAATTTGTCCAAGATTTCGGGCATCAGCCAATAGCAGGAATTACTGTTGATGAACTCGACGATTGGCTGCGCGGACTTCCTTATTTACCTCAAAGCCGAACGAACTACCGAACAATCGTCGGTTTGTTGTTTAGCTATGCAGAGAGCCGGGGAATCATAGAGAGAAATCCAATCCTACGCACTGCAAAGCCGAAGTTGGTTGATAGGCCCCCGCAGATATTCGCCATTGATGAATTGAGCGCGCTATTGGAAGCCGGAAACCGTGTTGCTCCTGATGTGGTTCCGATGCTTGCGATTGGCGCGTTCGCGGGATTACGAGAGGCTGAAATCCAACGCTTAGATTGGAGTGAAGTCGATCTTGCTCGCGGACACATCGAAGTGAAAGCGGCAAAAGCAAAGAGCGCGCGGCGACGGATTGTGCCGATACAGGCGAATCTCGCAGCATGGCTCCGGCCTTACATTGGAATGACTGGCCACGTTGTTCCGGCAGCCGCACGCGGAAAGCTTGATCGCGTGCGTAAAGCGTCCGGTCTCGCGCGCTGGCCTAAGAACGGACTGCGCCACTCTTTCGCGAGCTATCGGCTGGCCGCAATTCATGATGCTCCGCGTGTGGCGGCAGAGCTTGGGCATACTACTCCACAGCTGCTATACAGCACCTATAGAGAGCTAGTCTTGCCAGAGGAAGCGGAGCGTTACTGGAAGATTGTTCCAGAAGTGAAGGCTGAGAATGTTGTTTCCTTTAACGCGCAGTCGTTAGCCTGAAAGCTTAATCTCGTTTGACAATTCCCTCATCTTCATTACGGTTCATCTTAATGTTTACGGAGAACATAGTCGTGCGACTTCACCGGAAAGTTCCGCCGACGTGCGGAATTTTGCCGTGCGGTCGCAGACTACTACTTCGATCTGCACCCATCGGCAATCGTTAGCGCGTCAGTCAGCGCGCTCGGATGGGTCAAGCTTCGCGAAGCGTTCACAGGGTTTTTCCAAAAGAACTAACAGGTTCTGCGCAGGAAATGGACGGATAGGTCCCGCGCGGGTGCGGGACAATTTTCTAACGCTAATTCAACGCTTTCTACGAAACGGGCGGCGAGCGACGCCAGCTGCACGCTTTGTTATCTTGAGCGATCCGCGCGGGTTCTCCGCGCGCGCTTCAAACACCAATACAAACACGAGAGTTATGTACCATGATGACTAATCCGTCGGCCCACGTAAGCGAGACATGGGGTAATCAGCCGTTGCTCACGCTAAAGCAGGCAGCGCAGTACGCAATCTGTACACCCCGCTACCTGCAGAACCAAATCCGAGCTGGCCGTCTCAAGGCGCTTAAACCTACGGGGAAGCTCTTACGGATCAGGCGCTCCGACTTGGAAAAATTCCTTGAATCGGGCGCAACGATCGGAGGTACGGAGTGAATCAAGACGATAATGACGCCTGGGATCTAGCCGCGCTAGCAGCGCAGCTGTTGCGTCGTCGAAATAGTCCATCAGGGGCAGTTGATGCGGCGTGGTCTCTCTTCGAGGCGGCTAAACACAAGCTTGAAGGTGTCCAACTAGAGGAATTAGCGAAATCGCCAGAGGCACGGGCAGATTGGGAGAAACAGCAAGCAGAATACCGGGCTAGTCTCAAGATTCCTTACGAAGACGGTGTGAAGATCATCACGTCTCAGGATCGGCGGGACCGCGCGCTTAAGTGGTTAAAACGGTTTCTTGCAGCTAAGGCTCAGAAGGAACGGGCTCCGAAGGAGCGTGAAGCATGGGTAGAGGCGCAGCTCTCGAATTACAAGATCAAGGGCTTCGTCGGAACGGAAGCGAAGAAGCTCAGGACGGAGTTCGAGCAATGGCGACAGTCAGTAAAGGCAAACAAGGCCGCGTAAGGAAGCGGGCTTCTGATGGCCGCCTGCGAGCGAACAGGTTAAAGAGGAAGCAGCTGCGATACAAAGCGGCCTGGGATGAGTTGTTAGACGGAGCCAATACCAAGCTGGAGCTAGAGTTTGTCGCGGATTTGGAAGTTGTCGAGACTCAGGCTGTCGCGATCGCAATCGGTAAAATACCGATGCGTGATTCCACTACAGCTGTCAGGAATACCTATGCGTGCAGTTGGGACAAAGAGCAGGCACGTAGAAGCGGACGCCTTAAGAGGGTGCAATACCTGCCGCCTAATCCGATAGACTGGCGGCTTCCACTTCCGGAAGACTGGCGCAATCGTTATCACGAACTCTCAGCCAAATACCCGCTGTTAATCACGTTAAAAGCCAGTGATACTTTTTACCTACGCAAAATCTGCCATTTCGCGCGCGGTGCGTGCCAAAATGTGTTTTTGCTGCCCTACAGGCCGCTATTTGCCCATTGGGCCGCTGTCAAAAGCGCGTTTTTAGCCGCCCGGCACCGCCAATTGGGTGGCGGCTTGTGCCCCCAAACTGCCGCTTTTTTGTGCGAAGCCTAATAGTGAGAGGAGTTACTTTATGAGACAAACAAAACAAAATTGTGGACGCACCCCTGTGAAGAGCGCGTCCCCGAAAACAAAACTACTGCAGGCAAGATGCAGCATTCTCAAGATGCTGCAACGCCCCTTCCTTGGCGTGTTCTGGTTCTTGGAGCAGCGCATAGCGCGCGTACAGGATCAGCTCGCCAGCCAGGGAGTCGCCTAATCGGGGAGGAAACGACAACATGAATGGTTATCGTGGAATCTCTACAGGCGCACTGCAATGCGCGCATTCTGTCACCAAGACGGAGCTAGCTCCCCCTGGCAGCGAGCACTACGGCAGGTTGAGATGCGCGGCGTGCGACGCTTTCCTTCGGTTTGTCCCGAAGCCGAAAAACGTCGAGCGACGCCAGCTTAACTGCTACAGACTGGCGAGGCTGCAAATGTGCCCCGGTCCTAACGCATGGGAACGGGAGTTCATCGACAGTCTCGCAAAGCTCGGCAACAATAAGCTCACGCCGAAGCAACAGGCTGTGTTTGATCGCCTTTGCCTTACCTACCTGAAAGAAGGGAGGGCATCATGAGCGAGCAAATACAAGTTTCAACGGTGACTTCTGCGCTTGATACAGTGCCGCATGATTACGATGCGGGCACGGTCGTCGAAGCTATCCGCACGGGTGGAAAGAAGCTGCGCAGGCAGGTGGAGCTAATACGCGACACGCTGCGGGATGAACTTACCAAGCATGGCGATAAAAAGCGCGCAAAACAGGCGACTGACGGGCTTAAAAAACAACTCCCGGCCGTTCTGTGGAGCGGTACGTTTACCAAGCGCGCCAATAACGCCCTGGTTCAGCATAGCGGGCTACTCTGCGCTGACCTGGACTCGCTTAATGGTGAGTTGTCTGCTGTACGCGAGAAGCTATCGGAGAGTCCCTACCTATGGACGTTATTCAAGTCTCCTAGTGGTGACGGATTGAAAGCGGTATTCCGTGTCCCTGCCGATCAAGCAAAGCACGCGGGGAGTTTTCGCGCTATTGAGCAGCACGTAAGACAGCTAACCGGAGTTCAGATAGATCAAGCGTGTAGGGACGTGGCGAGGTTATGCTTCCTTAGCTACGATCCGGGCATTTACCACAACGCCAACGCAAGAGAGATTGAGCCACTGCCGGAACCGGAGAAACCACGCTCCATTAACAACGGCATAGTGAATCTGTCCGAGCGGCAGCGCATCACCGCGGGGCTACTGGGCGCGGTTGATTGGCAAAGTTAATAGGCGAAGGCTTCGAACCTTTCGGGAATGTGTTTCAACGGGGGAACGTATTTTTGCAGCCAATGGTAAAGAGGACACTGGACGTAACGCCGTAATTTCTTAATTACGTGGTTGCGTCGAGGAACTCATCAACGTCGTAGTTCGCGCAAACAGGTTCCCCGGTCTTCGGGCTAAGGATCATGTCGTCCTCTAAACAGCGAACGGTCTCCATGATCGCGTTCGTCATGAATTCCTGCACCGTTTCCTCTGCGAACCGAGCCGTGCGTTCGATCCTTTCCAAGCCCACGACTTTTGTAATCGGGTAAGATCAAAGTCGAGACCGGATTCACTCGCGTCTTGTTCTTCGTAAAACCTGCGCCCGCTGACCGGGTTAATTTGGCCGGGAAGCCCGCTAAGCCCACGAGTCCTGTACAGGTGCAAGAATTTTTCAACCGACATTCCGAATTCATCCGCTACCGCTTTTGGATTAATGTTGTTCATGGCGAGAGCGTCGATCACATAAACGCTTATGTCAAGCCTCAAACACTGTCCTGCTATCCCTTTATCCTTCTGGACAAGAAAAGCTCGATAGCGGTCAACGTAGCGCGCGCAATGGGCATCCTGATTGGGATTGCACACAAGCGCATATGAGATTAAACTCGCATCGCGATGAACAGGGCGGCTCAGCAACTCGGGAGACTGGCGCGCGGGAAACCAAAGCGCTACAGCCTGGCTGAGATTAAGAAGCGAACAAAACGCTTGGCGGAAGCTCGAAAGAAACGCTGGGCTAGAAAGCGGTAGCGCGCTTTCCGATGATAGGCAGATGGACACGATCGAAGAGTACAAAATTATTGAAAGCCAAGACCTCGGTTCGCTCGCCGAAAAAGTGAATGCCGCGCTGAAGGAAGGTTGGCAACCACTTGGCGCACCTTTTATTCATGTCAGCGGCGCCGCCGTGGTATGTTGCCAAGCTATGGTGAACTTTCATCAACCAACGAGCGCTGAGACAATCGCCAAGCTTCGCCGCGCGGCTGTACGCGCTTTCCGCCGATAAAGCTCGAAGAAGGGCTCATTTGGGGACATTTTTGCGGCAATCACTGCGCGGTCGCACTTCGTAAACGTGTATTTTTTGTTCCGGTAAAATCACCGGAACGGTTCCAACATGGCTTAGACGCGATCCCGCAGCCGGTTTTCGCCACTTTCCCGCGCGCAGTTGGCGCAGCAAAAAATTTTGCCGCTGTTTTCCACACCGTGGCCGATGATTTTGCACCGGCAGTGATCACATTCGGGCGCAATAACGTGGATCGCGCACTCGAAGCTGTCGAAGACGTGCGTTTTCCCCTTGAACGTGACCTCGAATGTCTTGTCATATTCATTTCCGCAATGTTCGCATTTAGCCATAAGTTTATACTCCATTTTTACATTTTGTTTCGCTGGGTTGTTATTGAAATCGACCAGGCATTCAGGCCGCGAGTGGGCATTTCATTCACCCGGTAAGCCTTCAAGCTCCCGAGGTCAGCGACAATGGTGAGAGAACTCGGTGTCATACCAGACGGGCCGCCCGTGCCGATGCCGCTGCATCGCGCGACGGGGAACGTGAACGTTCCGTGGCCGCAGCCTAGTTCGATCACATCTTGTCTGGGGCCGGAACTTATCCGACCGAACCTTCCATCTGAAGCTCGATCAGGCGCTTGAGCTCGACGCTGTATTCCATCGGGAAGTGGCGGACGAGATCGTTCACGAACCCGTTGACGCTCAAGCTCATGGCCTGCGCTTTGCTCAAGCAGCGCTGTTGCATGTAGAAAATCTGCTCGGCGCTCACCTGGCTGACACTTGCTTCGTGTTGCACGGCATTGCCGGTGCCGCGCACGGTGATAGCAGGGTAAGTATCCGTGCGGCTGGTCGAGTTGATAAGAAGCGCGTCGCACTCGGTGTTGTTCTTGCAATTCTTGAGATGCTTCGGCACGTGAACCAAACCGCGGTAAGTGGCTCGGCCTTTGCCGATGGAGATCGATTTTGAAATAATGTTGCTGGTCGTTTCATCGGCAGCATGAATCATCTTCGCTCCAGTGTCCTGATGCTGGCCGTCGTTGGCGAGCGCTATGGAAAGAACTTCGCCACGCGCCTTGCGACCTTTCATGATCACGCTGGGATATTTCATCGTGAGACGTGAGCCGATGTTGCAATCAATCCATTTTACCTCGGCGTTCTCCTGCGCGAGACCGCGTTTCGTCACGAGGTTGAAAACGTTGGACGCCCAGTTCTGCACGGTGATGTATTGAATCTTTGCGCCTTTTAGAGCGACAAGTTCCACGACAGCGCTGTGAAGTGTCGGAGTGTTGAACTTCGGCGCCGTGCAGCCCTCCATGTAAGTCACTTCCGAGCCTTCATCGGCAATAATCAGGGTGCGCTCGAATTGGCCGAAATTTTCGGCATTGATACGGAAGTAAGCCTGCAGCGGATGTTTCACTTTCACCCCGGGCGGCACGTAAATGAACGAGCCACCGCTAAAGACCGCCGAGTTAAGCGCGCTAAATTTGTTGTCAGCGATTGGAATGACCTTGCCGAACCACTTCCGGAAGATTTCCGGGTAATGTTTCAGTCCTTCGGTCGAGCCAACGAAAATGACGCCTTGTTCGCCCACCGCTTTCTTGATGTTCGAATAGACGGCCTCGCTGTCGAACTGCGCTTCCACGCCGGCAAGGAATTTTCGTTCCTGTTCGGGAATGCCGAGCCGCTCGAATGTGCGCTTGATATCCTCCGGCACTTCATCCCAACTGCGTTTAGTCGTGGTCCCGGGGGAAAGATAGTAACGAATTCTGTCGAAGTCGATCGCTTCGAGATCCTTGCTTGCCCAGTGCGTGGGAAGCGGTTTTTCCAGAAATGTCTTTAGACCTCTGAGACGAAACTCCCGTACCCAATCCGGGTCCTCTTTAACGTCCGCGATGTAATGGATCGTTCGCTCGCTCAGGCCGGTGCCCGCATCGCGTACGTGCACTTCCGGGTAAGCGAAGTCTCCGATGCTCCGATTGATGTCCACTGCTGAAGTTTCGGTTTTCATTGTGATCCTTGTTTACCCTTAGCACTGGTTCAGCCGCCTCCTCGCGCGCCCAATCGTAACCTCTCTCTTCGAGCTCGAGAGCGAGCTCTTTCCGCCCGCTCCGAACAATTCGCCCCGCCACCCATAACGTGCACATAATCGGGAATAATGTAATTCAAGCGGCCCTGATAGTGCGTAATTAACAATACGCCGAGATCGGGACTACGCAACGAATTCACTCCGTGCGCAACGGTCTTAAGCGCGCCGATGTCCAGACCGCTGTCGGTTTCGTCGAGAATCGCGTATTTCAGTGGGGACGATGTCGATCTCAGCGCCGGGCACGGCTGCCTCAGCGCGTGCCTTGATTTGTTCCAACGATTCCACGATTACGTGCGCTCGATCTTTGGCGGATGAAAGACATCAGGATTCGCTGGCGGTTCCAAGTCGTGTGCGCCGAACGATGGCACTGGAAACTCACTTGGTTGCGCCGCATTGAGATGCTCGGCCTTGTTAGTGCCGGTCAGTTTCTGGTTGTCGATCTTGCGCTGCAACTCCATGAACGCGTGTAGCAATGCTTCGGGCCGGGGCGGGCAGCCGGGAATGTAAACATCGACTGGGATATAGCGGTCGATGCCTTTGAGCACGTTGTAGCCTTCTTTGAACGGTCCGCCAGAGATTGCGCAGGCGCCCATGGAAATGACGTATTTCGGGTCGGGCATCTGGTTGTAGAGCCGCACAATCTGCGGCGCCATTTTCTTGGTCACCGTTCCGGCAACAATCATCAGATCGGCCTGGCGGGGCGATGGCCGGAAGATTTCACCGCCAAAACGCGCGATGTCATAGCGCGACGCTGCCGTTGCGATCATTTCAATGGCGCAACACGCGAGACCGAATTGCAGCGGCCAGAGCGAGTTCTTGCGTCCCCAATTGTAAAGTTCCTGCATCGAGGTCACCCAGACCCCCTGGCGTTGGAGTTCGCTGCGTAATGCTTCGTCGATTTGCTCGCTCATTCTTCCTTCATCACTCCGTTTCCCTGATACTCCATTACTCCGTTGTTGGCTTCACCTCGCCCAATTTAAGCACCCTTTGCTCCATGCCCAAACGAGTCCCTCAATTAGCAGCAACAAGAAAACTAAGTCTTCCGCGATGGAGAGGGCTTCGTGTAGGTATTTCTAATTTGTTTAAAAGGGTTTTTGTATTCGGTAACGCTTTCTTGTGTCTCGCCGATCTCTCTCGGCCAACGCTTCAGCCCTTTTAGAACCCCATCGTTCCGGACCCGGTAAACGCGACAACTACCCGCGCCGCTCCCAAGCACGACGTAGCGCTTGCCCCGGAATTCACATAGATGGCCGGTGCTAGCCGGTTGCAGAATGGCGCCTTCGCGGGCGGCTTCCCGAAAGTATGCGGCGAAAGCACGGTTGATAAGCGGCTCATTATCTTTGACGCGGGCGATGATCTTAGGTCTAGCCACTAACAACAAGATTGGTTCCTAAAACTTATCATGTCAAACTAATTTTGCGTAGCGCGCAGTTTTCCAAGCCACGGAAATCGTTGTCTGTGAAGTTAGTGTGAAAAGGGAATCGCGTTCTGACGAATTTCGCATCACTGCGGTTTTGCCGGTCTAGCTCTGCCAAGAAACTGAATGTTACTTATCCGCCGATCATCACTGTTATCGGCAAAGCGTACTTCGAAGTTGGCCACGCTCCTAAAGATCAATCAAACCGGACAAAGAATCTTCCTGGCTATGCTGCATGGGAGATTCATCCAGTGATGAAGCTGAACGTTCAGTGGTTCACGCCTAAGCACCTAGGGACTGCGAGACGCGAGTAATCTCTCCCTCGCGCGCACGTGCGCGTAACATCCGAAACCAATTAGGGAGTTAGACGCGCGATTTGCCGCCGATCTCAGCGAAACTCACGGTTCACTCTCATAGAAAGGATCGCCGTTTGTCCGCTCGCGTTTCATGCTATGGTTGGTTCTAGACGCAAAGGACTAAAACAAATGCTGGAATTCATTATTGGGCTCGTGATTGGTGCCGGGGCGATGTACGCGGCATTCAAGTTCGGCTACCTAAAACTGTAATTGTGATAAACGTGTGTCGCGGTGTTGACCCACACCATGAGGACGCGAAGCGGCTCAGGAAATCTTGACGACGTTCTTGGCCACGAGACCCTTCGGTCCCTCCACCACATCGAAGCTGACGCGGTCGCCCTCGCTCAGGGTCCTGAACCCCTCCGCTATGATGGAGGCCTGGTGGACGAAGACGTCCGCGGCGCGCTCCCGCACGATGAAGCCAAAGCCCCTGGTCTCGTTGAACCACTTCACGGTACCTTGCTCAGGCATACTCTTGCTCCTTGCAACAAATGAAACAGGCTTGTTGTTCTTGCCGCCCCCGGAAATCTTAGCTGGTCGCTCGACCGCAAACAAGAAAAAAATCCCCGAGGCAAGAACTGGCGCCCTCGCCCGCCTGCGCCTTTTATGCACGTTTACGAAATCCGTCCGCGCAAAGATAAGCGCCGCGTCGATCTAATTTCCGATGCGCCGCCATTCGGTCGGCTGTGGTACGGCGAGCCAAACGCAGCCAGCAACGCAGTTGACTACGCAAAGTTCTACAGCCGTTCACACAATGCTGTGATCCGCGTTTACGATGCAGCTGGCAACGTGGTCGAAACGCGCAGCCGACGGCTGGCTGGCAAAATCAATCGGACCTAAATCGGATGCTACTTCTTTCCGGCTGCTCTCTTCGTTGCTGCCCACCGAGCTTTCATCAGTTGGGAAAGTCTCTTTCGGCCCGCTGGTGTGAGCCCGCCTTTCTTTGGCGCTGCTTTGCTCACGCCGGTACGTTTTCGCGCTGCCCATCGCGCCCTCATCGTGGCGGCAATTTTCGCACGAGCTTGCAGCGACATTCCTCGAGGGCCGCTCCTAGAGGTTGAACGCGATGCCGTACCAAGGAGCGAAGTAAGCCGGTTTTCTAGGGTACTTATTTGACGGCGAATCGAAAGTGCTTCTTCCAACGATTTGAGGGATGTTTCCATGTCTTGTGGATAAAGGTTTACTTCGTTTTCGGCAACTTTTATTCGCGTTTCCATATGATGCTGTGATTCGCGTTTACGATGAACGGGGCAACGTGGTCGAAACGCACGAGCACGCGGGTGATTTCAAAGAATGGTGAAGTTCCTTGCGCCTGCTGGAGCCGTGGCTGAGTTTATCTGGTTCGCCGATGCGAAGTCGTATCCAAAGCCATTTACTTTGTGCGGCAGTTGTTTTTTTAGCTGCGTGCCAGTCGCCAACGGCAAATCAGGGAACCCAGCCTAACAAGCTCGGAGCTATTACTGCGCAGTCAGGCACGCCGTCCCGGTACGAGGTCGATTCCCTTGGCCCTTTGCAGCGAGAACCGGCGGTCGGTCTTCGTGGCTCGAGTTTTTTTGGCAGGGGGCCGTGATCAGATCAAATCCTCGCCGCTTTTCTATTACGCTGCCGGGCCGAACTACGCGCCAGCCTGACTTCTTTAAAAGCGATCTGGCAAGGAGCCAATCCAATGCACGTCCGGGCCGCTCACGATCGCCGTCGACAGCGCGATCGGCTACGCAAAGTTTTACAGCCGCTCACATGACGGGGCATCTTTAGCAAACGCTCTCTTAAGAATTTGCCTTATGCACACACTCAATTTGCACGCCAAATACGAAAGACGGGATGGAAGAGATTTGCCTTGGCTAGACTTTCTGAGGCCCAGGGCTCTGGCGTCTGCCAGGTGATCTCTTCCACATCTGGCGGAGCCGCAATCGCCGCTTCCAATTCCAGAAAAGCAGTCAGCTTATCATTGGCGCGGTGTGACACGGTAGCCTTTGTGCTCAACCGGGTTAAAGTCTGCCCATATCAATGAGGACTAACTGCGCCAAGGAGGTGGCACACGCGGCAACATTGCTACGCAAACAGCAGCGCATCGCGGGCTTGAGCGACCTTCTGGCAGCGCACGAGCAGGCCAACCAGCCAGACCACGATTACATCAGAGAGGTCAAGCGGCGACTACACGCTGCGGAGCAGCAACTGCGCGTGATGGCGTCGTGAAAAGATAGTTGCCGAGTTCGGAGAAATGCCAGAATCAATTCTGATCTACGCCGGTTGTTCATTTGTTTCTAAGTGCGTCAGCAATCCAGATCGTTCGCCCGCGAGAATCAATGGCTGAGACCCAGCCCAAGCTCCAACCAGCTTCGCTGAGCCTGTGTGCGATGATCTCCCAGTATTTCAATGCCAGCGATGGCTAGTGATTATTCAAAACCGTTTGCGACGCAGGTTTGCTCAGTTCAAGCTGTGCGCTCACTTTCTGGAGTCCAGCAGTAAGCGCTTCAATTTGCTTTTGCTGCTGCGCGACAGTCGCTTGGAAGTCCCTCTGTTGGTGCGCGAAGCTTGCTTGCAATGCCTCGACTTTGCGGTGTTCTTTGAGGAACTCGTTGAGCAACATCGCGTTCACTTGGTCGTAGCGCACGCTGTAGGGGTTTCCTTTTTTGTCCCGCACGATCAGGTCAGGATTCACCTTTTCCACGTCTTCGGCAATGAGCCCAAAGCCGAGTGGACGCGCCGGTTCAATCTCCGGCTTGTAACGGAAACTCACCGGCTTAAGCGAGTAGATCACTTCGCTGGCTTCCTCCATTGGCTTGATTTCGTCCTTGAAGCGCCCTGAAGAAACCTGAGCCCCAAGCTTACCGGATGCATTCACATACACCGCTTGCGAGCCGCCCGGCTGCTGCCAAATGTTGCCGATGTAGCAGCTGTTGTCCACGTTCGCGCCAAGGACACTATTGCCGATACAGATAACGTTACTGGCCGTCTGGACATCACGCCCGGCATCATGGCCTAACGCCGTGTTCTCGCTACCCGTCGTGCTGCTGACGAGCGCATTAGCACCAATCGCCGTGTTGGAATTGCCGGTGACCTGACCCAATGCCCCGGTACCGATGGCCGTGTTTTGGTTGCCGATGCCCTGACGCAATGCCCCGGCGCCGGTGGCCGTGTTGTTGTCGCCGGTCATGTTGTTCGCGAGCGCTCCGTCACCGATGGCCGTGTTGGAGCCGCCGCCGGTGTTGTTACCGAGCGCTGCGTTACCGATGGCCGTGTTGTCATCGCCGGTAGAATTCACGTTGAGAGCGTTAACGCCAAATGCGGAGTTGAAGTCGCCCATCGTGTTGCCTGGGAGAGCCCCTCTACCATAGCTCGTGTTAGAATTTGGAGCCGCTTGCACCGCCGGCGACAACACCAAACAGCTAAGCACCAATGCGCTGGCGATCAGAAGCGGTGGACATATCCGTCTGAGTTGATTCTGCTTATTCATACATGGTTCCTTTCTTTGCCCCGCTTGCTTTTTGCTTTCAGTGACTGTGGGTGTGCAGGAAGCAAAGGAACCTGCGGGGAAGTCCCTCCGCCCGCTTCACACCTCCGGTTGATCGAGTTTGGAAAAAATCCCGCCGGTTTGTCGAGCCAATTCGCCGCAAGCGCAAATCACTGACTCAAGTTCGAATAAACGCAGTCAGCTTTTCATCCGCGTGCACAACGTAACGCTTTCCGTCGCCGCGATGCGCGTCAGCGATCCAGATCGTTCGGCCCCAAGAATCCACGGCTGAAACCCAGCCCAAACTCCAACCGGCTTTGCTGAGGTTGTCAGCGATGATTTCCCAGTCACGTTTCACGTGGCGGATTCTGCCGTTTTTGCGCTCCTCGCGGCAACAACAAAGTGATTCGCGTTTACGATGCGGCTGGCAAGGTGATCGAGACGCATTAGCAAACAAAGCGTGCCTCGAACTTCTTTTTACTTCCTAATTTCTTCTGTTATCGAACTTCGATGTCAGTCGCTTCAAAAGAGACCGCAAAGTCTTCGCCCGCAGCGATGATGTCGATCGAGGAGATACGGCGATGTTTCCCGGCGCTTGCGCGCACTCATCTCGGTCATCCGGTAGCCTATTTCGATGGACCCGGCGGAACCCAAGTGCCACGGGCGGTGGTGGAAGCAATGAACGATTATCTTTATCACCATAACGCCAATACGCATTGGGCGTATCCGACAAGCGCGGAGACTGACGTGATTATCGACTCTGCCCGGAGTGTGTTGGCCGATTTTCTCAAAGCTGGACCGACCGAAATCGTGTTTGGCGCCAACATGACGACGTTAACCTTTCATCTCGCGCGCTCCCTCGGCCGCGGCTGCAGGCGTGACGACGAGATCTTGGTCACGGAGCTGGACCATCATGCCAATATCGAGCCCTGGCGGAGGCTGGAGAATGAAAGAGGTGCAAAGCTGCGGATAGTTAAAATGATCCCTGAAACCGGCAAGCTCGATTGGGATGATTTTTCCCGACTGTTGACCAAGCGCACAAAGCTGGTCGCAGTCGGCGCAGCATCGAACGCTCTCGGCACGATCAACGATGTGCGCCGCGCCGCCGAAATGGCGCACTCGTTAGACGCGCAAATCTTTGTCGACGCTGTCCATTACGCTCCGCATGAGTTGATTGATGTGCACGAGTGGAATTGCGACTTCCTGGCTTGCTCTGCTTATAAGTTTTATGGCCCGCACATCGGAATTCTCTACGGTCGGCACGACCTGCTCGCGTCGCTTGATTTTCCGAAACTGATCCCGGCACCCGATTCGGCGCCGGAACGGGCAGAGACCGGCACCCAGAATCATGAAGGAATCGCAGGCGTGGCCGCTGCCGTTGATTTTCTGGCCTCCCTCGGTACGGCCTCGACGCGCCGCAAACGTCTGCGTGCTGCGTTCCAGCAACTACACGAGCGCGGCGACGCATTAATCAAACAACTCTGGAATGGGCTGAGGGAAATACAGCGTGTCCGCCTCTACGGACCGCCGCCCGACGCGCAGCGCACGCCGACGATCGCGTTCACTGTGGAAGGCGTATCGTCGACAGAGGTGGCGAAAAAGTTGGCGGCGCAAGGAGTTTTCGTCTCACACGGCGACTTCTACGCGCTGACAGTCATCGAGCGACTGGGCCAAGCTCAGCACGGATTGGTTCGCGCCGGCTGTGCCTGCTATACCACAGCGGAAGAGGTAGACCGGTTACTCGCTGGTGTGCGCTCGTTGTAATCAGGTGCTGACCACGCGCGGCTTGTCAGGGATCGACGCCCAATTCCTCAGAATCTCTACATTAATATAATGCGGCAATGTGATCCAAACACACGAGCACACAGGGTAGCATACAACCCTAGCGGGCCGCGTTGCCGATGTTAAGCGCGGAGCGAACTCCTTCGAAGAGAACGCGGAAGCGATCGGGACACTTGTTATGACGTTTTCATCTCAGCGCATTGTGTTATCCAGCTCGAAACTTCGCCCACTTTACCGCAAGCAGGTCCCAATGGTAACGGCGCGGCGCCTGCGGCGGAGGAACTTGGTCCCCCCAAAATTGTATACATCCGACCGCCAAATGAACGAACGTAGTTTCTTGGCCGAGCTGAAGCGGCGCAACCTTTACAAAATTATCCTGTGACGTGGACACAAGCTTATGACCCCGCTGGGCACTGGTGGCTGTCAACGCTGATCGCCGCTCTGCCGATCATTGTTTTGTTAGGCCTTCTTGCCGGATTGAAGGTGCGAGCGCATCTCTGCGCCATTGCCGGGGCCGCCACGGCTGTGATCGTTGCGATCGTGGCCTTCAAAATGCCCGCCGTGCTTGCGGTGAGCAGTTTTTTTTATGGCGCCGCTTTTGGCCTGCTCAAGATCGTCTGGATCGTCATTGCGGCGGTCTTTCTCTACGACATTTCGGTCGCGACCGGCCAATTCGAAATCATGAAGCAATCTGTCGCAGCCATCACGCCGGACCGGCGTTTGCAACTTTTGCTGGTGGCGTTCTGTTTTGGCGCGTTCATTGAAGGCTGCGCCGGATTTGGCGCGCCGGTTGCGATCGCCGGCGCGTTCATGATCGGGCTTGGGTTCAAGCCGTTCCAGGCCGCGGTTCTGAATTTGATCGCAAATACCTCACCGGTGGCATGGGGCGCGATCGGAACGCCTGTTCACACTTTGGCGGCTGTGACCTCGCTGAACGAAAGCGATCTAAATGCGATGATTGGCCGCATCCTTCCAATCACCGCGCTCATTGTTCCTGTGTGGCTGGTCCGGACGATGGTGAGTTGGAAGGAAACAATTGAAGTTCTGCCGGCGATCCTGGTGGTGGGCGGTTCTTTCGCTGCGACGCAGTGGTTCTGGGCGAATCACATGGACAGCAACCTAGTGGATATTTCCGCGGGCGTTGTCTCCCTGGTTGTGACGTTGCTTTTCCTGCGAGTGTGGCGGCCGAAAAGAATTTGGCGGTTTCCTGGTGAAGCGGGCGTCGATGCATCGTCTGCGCGAAGTTCCATCAAACATTATTCAGGTCGACAAATTGCGAGAGCGTGGATGCCTTTCGCGATTCTATCGATTTTCGTTTTGTGCTGGGGACTTCCTTCAATCAAGACCGCGCTTAATCAGGCCACGACTCCGTCGTTCAAAGTCGTCATGGCCGATGGCAAGCCGCGCCCCGGTCCGCCCGGATGGGACTGGCCGTATCTGCACGGGAAAGTTTCACGAACCGCGCCGGTCGTAGCGAATCCAACGGCTGAAGCTGCGCGATTCGATTTCAATTGGCTTACCGCGACTGGAACCGGCTGTTTTCTTGCTGCGATCCTGGCCGGGCTTTTGCTTGGACTCGGATTCAGCCGGATCTTCGGCATTTTCGGCAAAACGCTGGTCCGATTGCGCTTCGCGATCATCGCGATGACCTGCATGCTCGGCATCGGTTACGTGACGCGATACTCCGGTATGGACGCGGTCCTGGGGCTGGCATTTACGCGCACCGGTTGGCTGTTTCCGTTTTTCGGCACTTACATCGGATGGCTTGGCGTGGCACTGACCGGCAGCGACACCGCCTCAAACGCGCTGTTTGGCAGCTTGCAGAAAATCACCGCACAGCAACTAAACCTCAGCCCGATTCTGATGTGCGCGACCAACAGCGCTGGAGGCGTGATGGGCAAGATGGTTGATGCGCAATCGATTTGCATTGCCACCGCGGCAACGAATCAGGTTGGGAACGAAGGCTCAATCTTTCGATTCCTGTTCTGGCACTCAGTGGCTCTGGCAGCGATTGTCGGGATAATCGTGATGATGTACGCGTACGTTCTGCCGCAATACATTCCGAACGGGTTGAATTTCATTCATTGAACGGTATGGCGCCCGAGTCTGCCTCAGAACTAAAGTTCGAGATCGCCAGTGCGGTTTTGTTCAACGGCTCCTCTTCTTTCGCCTCTGCTCTTTTCTCTCGGTGGGTTTTTTCGGAAGTGCGTACTCCGAGAACTTCTCATCATCCACAATCGTCTTAATCACTTCGCCGATGTCGTAGCGCAATAGCCAATCGACCACGTCCGCAAGTACGATTCAAAACTCCAAATTGAACTTCTGCGAGCCTATCGACCTGATAAGTTCAAGACCCCAGGGACACAGATCAATCTCGGCGTTAAACAGGACATCTTTGTCCTGACCTAGGACCAGCGCCACGAGTTGCAGGCGATCAATCGCGAGTTCCTGCTATCGAGTTCCACAGTGGGACCGTTGGAAACAAGCAACTTACCAATGTTAGAAGCTGGCACTCCTGCCCTGCGTCCACCATGCCGGCCGCAGCTCCGCCTGGGTGACCAAGGCAAGGAGGGTCGGGTTAAGCCAATAGCGGAGATGCCTCGAACTCTCGCCGCCAGACGGGGACTATATATGATGCCCACCACCCATTGCGCGTAGGATTTTCCGGTTGGAAAGTTTGGGACGTTGGCCTAACAAGTTTACTCACACGCACTCACGCGCCATCATGCGCTTTCACCTATGAAATCCGGGTGCAGTGCATAAACTCACGTTGACTCTCGCGTCGCCAAATGTACCCGCGTAGTATCACATTTCAGTATCGCATGGCCTAACGAGATGGAACGGTTGGTTCACGGACAGGAGCGAAGCCATCCAGTCGAGAGACCGGGCGGTAAAAACATTTTTACAACCCAAAAATGAGCAGTAAAAGGAAGAAAGAAAAAGAAGAGAGAGGATCAAACAATGAAGACCAAACAACAGGTGAAAAAGCTTTTCTTAGTCGCGTTCGTGGTAAGTGGACTGGCTTTCGTTGCCGTGCAGCGTTCGGACGCTCAGATCGAAATTGGAATTCCGAGAATTGGGACTGGACCGGGCGTCAACTACGGCTATCCCCATTTCGAATACGGGTATTATCCCCGCGGGGGGTATTACTACCAGCAACCCGACTATGGGTACTACGGAGGACCGTCATATGATTCGCATCACGGGCTTCGAGTGTATTCCCATCACCACCGTTATCATCTGCATAAAGCCTCGGTGGGCCCAATCGACTGAAACCAGAGGGCGATCTGATGACCGGCGTGCTCGTCGGCACTGTCGAGATCATTGATTGCAGCGGCAAGCCGAGAGACTACAAATGGCATTTAGCGCGGCCACGCCGATTGAAGCGGCCTAAGCGTCCGACGAAGCATCCACAACCGACGTGGTTCAATCCGTTTTAGCTTTTATCCACCACGCGCAAAAGCATTCTGTTGGGTTAGGCCATTAGCGCGATCACCCCAAATCGCCCGCGCCCCTGCGAAACTCGATATGATTCTGCCCTCCCATTGCGCGTAGGTTTTGCGGGTCAAAAGTTGAAACTGGACCGGCGCGTCAATTTGATGAGCAGCTCGCAACATCACGGCTGCTTTTCCTCGCAGAGTTTTTGGAAACGTGGATCGGAGCGCAACGGGTCCCAAATCGGATCGAGCCTAAGAAGAGCCGGCGTAAGCGCTGGGTCGTAAAGCCAGCCAATATATGGCGTTTGCAACAACCGCGTGAGAGTTGAGATCGCACGGATATTCTCGCCGACGATCGTCTGAATTAATGCCAGGAGCTCTTCTTGGCCAGGTCCGGACACCGGATCTTTAGCACTCGGTAGAAGCTTGCTTGCACGTTCCGCTTCCTTTAGGGCCGAGTCCTTCTCGCCGAGCACGGCATAAACTTGGGACAGCAATGACGCAAACTTTAAGGCGTTGTCTGGTTGATCCTTGTAGAGCGGCTCTAGCGTATTACGCGCCTGTTCAGCGGTAACCTTTGCGCCGGCCGTATCGCCAGCAAGGCGCTGGACCAAAGCCAGCGTCACCCGATCCCAGCTCTTCTCGAACTCACCAGCATAATGGGCTTGAGCCAGTCGGGCTTGCAGTAATTGGATGGCCTCACCGAGATTCCGTTCAAGTCTCAATTGAGTGACCTTCATCGCAAAGGCGTGGTCCGAAGGAGTCAGTGCGTCTACCTGCGTTAACAATTTAGCGGCTTCTTGCAGGTTGCCATCGGCTTGATACATGCCGGCCTTTTCCGCCATCACACTTGGATCGTTTGGCGTAATGTCCAGCGCTCGATCGTAGAACTTTAGCGCGGCCGGGAATTGTCGAAGCATGCCGTAATCCCCTGCGGCGCGCACAAGTAACTCCACATTACGTGGGTCCAGGGCGAGGGCTTGCTCGTAGTAGGCAACACTTTGATCCCAGTGTCCCTCGCGCCGGGCAACGAAGGCGAGGGCCTTCGGCACCTTACTGCTGCTTGGCAACACCTTGCTGACGCGCCGGAACGTGGTTTTGGCAAGCCCGTAATCACGCAGGCCCCAATATTGGTAATAACCCAAGGCAAGCAGTGTTTCAGGCGAGTCCGGCGCCAGTTTCT